>Ga0157376_10000029_pt1 | contig 201828 bp, 169 predicted proteins | sample M45metaG_FD_121801 | JGI IMG/M metagenome (GOLD analysis project Ga0157376, IMG submission 121801) | Miscanthus rhizosphere microbial communities from Kellogg Biological Station, Michigan, USA - M4-5 metaG | ecosystem: Host-associated > Plants > Roots > Rhizosphere > Soil | place: USA... | reverse complement strand
CCCGAAGACGCCGAATTCGCTCTCTCCTGGGTCGTCAAACACGCGCGTACCCGCGACGAACAAGACGCCGCCCACGCCGCCCTCCGCGCCAAATGCGATATCCTCTGGGCCATGCTCGACGCTCTCTATTACGCCTACGTTCAGCCCGCCTGGCCCCCTCCCGGAGCCTTCCACCCAGAAAAGTAGCAACCGGGGCTCTCGATTGGCGCTAGAGATACAGGCTTCATGAGACGAGCCAAGCGGCTCGATTTCATTGGCTTTGCGATTGGCTTTGCGGGACCGTTTCTTGTTTCATGCGAGCCCGTAATCCTGGGTCAGTTTCGAGTCGCATTCCTCTTGAGTGGGAAACTGAGGGTCAATGTAGATACCGGTCGGCAACGTGGGAGGAAAACCGACGAGCAGACCGGGCGCAACGTTATCGAGTGGCTACATCTCAACTCGCATCCATCGGCGATCCGACATCGCTCGCGGTTGTCCTGTTAACTGTAAACTTCAGAGTGTAAACTTCGTCCCGATGACACCCGATCGCAATTCCAAACCCCAACTCGCCCCCGGCGTCCGCCTCGGTGAAAACCAGGGCCAAAAGGTTCTCCTCATGCCCGAACGCGCTCTCCGCCTCAATGGCCCCAGCCTCGAAATCGTCTCACGCTGCGATGGCAAGCACACCGTCGCCCAACTCATCGCCGACCTGCAAAAGCTTTACTCCAAAGCCGACCCGCACAAAGTTGAGCAGGACATCCTCGGCTACCTCCAACTCCTCGAGACCCAACGCGCCCTCGATTTTGTGTCGTAACGCCGGCTCGCTGCCGGGCTCTCCCCAAATCTCTCGTGCGCCTGTTTTTTCCTGGGAACTCCGATTCCCCGATCGACAAAGTTGACTCTGGTTGCACCTCTCTAGGTCCTCTGTACCCTCTGCGTTAACGAGAACATTTTGTCCCTGCGCGACTCGCCGTTTCCGCTAAACTTTCCGCACCATGAACTCCAGGTCTTTGATCCTCGTCGCCGCGGCCCTATTCGCAACCACTCTGCTACCCTTAGCAGCAATTCAAACACCATCCACCACCAAGAAGGCAACGCCTATGTCGGCCGCCAAAGGTACCTTCGATGTGAAGCTTACGCCGCAACCCGCCACCGAGGGCGACGACCCCAGCTTTAGCAGAATGACCGCCGACAAGCAGTTCCACGGCGATTTGCAGGGGACCGGCAAGGTGCAAATGCTTGCCGCCGGCACAACCGTTAAGAATTCCGGCGGCTATGTCGCCATGGAAAAAGTCACCGCGACTCTCGCCGGACGCAACGGCACTTTCATTCTCCAACACAGCGCGACGATGGATCGCGGTGTCCCCAACCTGTCCATCGTCGTCGTCCCAGACTCAGGTACCGATCAACTCAGCGGCATCTCCGGCAAATTCTCCATCGACATCAAGGACGGCAAGCACTTTTACAGCTTTGAATATTCCCTGCCTTAACGCGAACTAGCCCCAGCGATCCTTCGTGGGCGACACTCTCCTCTGTGCCTCTGCGTTATCTTTTTCTTCGCTCGAATTTTCGCAACATGTAGAATGACTCCGCCAAAAGGAGCTCTGATGACCCGCAACCTTCTCGCAAAGATTCTCCTCGCTGTGACCGCCGCCACCGTTCTCGCCGTCTCTTCGCCCGCCCAAGACACGTACAAACCCGCACCCGAAAATCTCAAAGCCCGCCAGGACTTCCAGGACGACAAATTCGGCCTGTTCATCCACTGGGGCGTCTACAGCGTGCTCGGTGACGGCGAATGGGTTCTGCACGACCGCAAGCTCCAGCTGCACGATTACCAACGGCTCCCCAACTTTTTCGACCCCGAAAAGTTCGACGCCAGAGCCTGGGTCGCCCTCGCTAAAGCCGCCGGCATGAAGTACATCACCATCACCTCCCGGCATCACGACGGCTTCGCCATGTTCGACTCCAAAGTCTCCGACTGGAATATCGTCGAGCGCACTCCCTACAAGAAAGATCCTCTCAAAATGCTCGCCGACGAAGCCCACCGCCAGGGCATTAAGCTCTACTTCTATTATTCGCAACTCGATTGGCATAACCCTGACTATTTCCCGCGTGGCCGCACTGCCTGGGACAACGGCCGCCCCAATCAAGGCGATTGGAATGCTTACATCGAAAATTACATGAACGGCCAGCTCCGCGAACTTCTTACCAACTACGGCACCATCAGCGGCATCTGGTTTGACGGAATGTGGGACAAGCCTGACGCCGACTGGCATCTCGCCAAAACCTACGCGCTCATCCACGAACTCCAGCCCGCCGCGCTCATTATTCCCAATCATCACCAGGCACCCAAACCCGGCGAAGACGTGCAAACCTTCGAGCGCGATCTTCCCGGCCGCAACACCGCCGGCTTCAACACCACCTTCGTCACCGATCAGTTGCCGCTTGAAAGCTGCAACACCCTCAACGGCTCCTGGGGATTCAACATTGGCGATGACAAATACAAGAGTGTGGAAGAAATCGAAGAAATGCTGGTCCGCGCCGCGGGCAACAATTCCAACCTCCTGCTTAACATCGGCCCGCTGCCTAATGGCGAAATTCAGGACGAATTCGCCACCCGCCTCCGCGCCGTCGGCGAATGGCTCAACAAATATGGCGTCGCAATTTACGGAACGCGCGGAGGGCCCGTCGCTCCCGGCGACTGGGGCGTCACCACGCAAAAAGGCGACACCGTTTACGTCCACGTCCTCAACTGGAAAGCTCCACTCTTGGCCCTGCCACCCTTCCCGCGCAAAATCACCAGCGCCCAGGAACTCATCCGCGGTACCAAACTCCAGGTTGCCCAATCCGAAAACGGCGTAGTCCTTCCCGTCCTCCCCGCCGAAAAAGGCCAAACCGACCGCGTCATCGTCCTCACCCTCGCCAAGTAAGCCTCGCGCAATGGCCATGACGCGAGCACCAAACGAGCATTTTGCTATCATGGGCTGTGAACTCGCACCATCAGCCCCCGGTGGCCTTCCCCTGTGTTCCGGCTGACGCAACAAATCTGTTCGCGACGATAATCGGACGGCGCACTTTAACCCGCTTCACGCTTTTCACTCTCGAACCCGCATGTCCGCTATTTGCTGCTCTTAGGAAAACCGCCCCGTATACACCCCTTACTTGCAAAAGACACTGGGGTGCAGGTACCGGACGCCGTCCTTTCACTCTGACGCCTCTGCCTCATTTACTTCCTGTACTTCCAGAGGGCAACTCCGCCTAAACTCATGCCCCCGCTCGCCCTCATCGCCGAACTCACCCACCGCTGCCCGCTTCACTGCGTCTACTGCTCCAATCCCCACGAGCTCATCGCCCGCAGCGAAGAGCTTTCCACCGAAATCTGGTCGCGGGTCTTCAAAGAAGCCGCCGCGGCCGGCGTCATGCAGCTCGACCTCACTGGCGGCGAACCCCTTGCCCGCCTCGATCTCGCGCAACTCATCCAATTCGCCCGCGCTACCAACCTCTACGTCAACCTCATCACTTCCGGCCTTCCCCTTGACGAAAAACGCCTCGACGAACTCATCGCCGCCGGCCTCGATCATTTCCAGCTCAGCTTTCAGGGCGCCCGCGAAGCCATCGCCAACGAAATCTCCGGCAGTAAAGCTCACTCGCAAAAGCTCCGCGTCCTTGAATGGCTCAAGTCTCGCCGCATCGCCGTCACGCTCAACTTTGTCCTTCACCGAAGCAATCTCGATCAACTCCGCGAAATGCTGGCCATCGCGGAAAACTCTTCCGCCTCCCGCATCGAATTCGCCCACGTCCAGTATTACGGCTGGGCTTTCGCCAATCGCGACGCGCTTCTTCCTACCCGCGAACAGCTCATGCAATCACTCGAATTCTTCCAGCAAGCCGAGGAACGCCTGCGCGGCAAGATCAAAGTCGAATATGTCGTTCCCGATTACTACGCAAAATTTCCCAAGCCCTGCATGGGAGGCTGGGCGCGCAAAGCCATGCTCATCACTCCGCGCGGCGACGCTTTGCCCTGTCACGCGGCCGCCATCATTCCCGATCTGCGTTTCGATAATGTGAAGGAAAAATCCGTGCAGGAAATCTGGCAATCCAGCGCCGCATTTCAGAAATTTCGCGGCGAAGGTTGGATGCAGGAGCCCTGCAAAACCTGCGACCGCCGCACGCAAGATTTCGGGGGCTGCCGCTGCCAAGCCATGCTTCTCGCAGGAGACGCCGCTGCCGCCGATCCTGTCTGCTCGCTCTCCCCGCAACGCCCCCGCGTTGATGCGATCCTCGCGGCGCTCCCGCAACAACCAAAACCCGCCGTGGTGCGGCCGCCATGGCTTTACCGGCCTAACCCACATTGAAATAGAAAGTAGAAAATTGAGAATGCAAGACAGCTTGCTTTACCGTCGCCCTACGATGGGCCGAGCCGGTTTTCCATTTTCCGCGCGTTACTGCGCGCGAGCCGCCGCCTGCTCCCCCGGCCGCACGCGTATCAGCACCCATGCGGCAAAAATGAGGCTGCCCAGAAGGCATACCGCGCCAAAAATCGCCAGCGTCACAGGAGCCCCCAGTCGCTTGGCGATTCCTCCCGCCAGCAGCGCCCCGATCGGCTGTACGCCCATGAACATCGTGGCGTATACCGCCATCAGCCGCCCCCGCAAGGCGTCTGGCGAACGATTCTGCACGGTGGTGTTGGTGGCGGCCATCTGCGACGTTGCTGCGAATCCCACGATGAACAGCACCACGATGGAAAGCCAGAATATCTTCGACTGAGAAAAGATCAGGAGACATACCGAACAGATCACCGACATCGCGGCGATCCATTTCGCCAATCCCTTGTACGTCGTGCGAGCCGCAAACTGCAGCGCGCCAAGTACCGCGCCAACTCCCGCTGCGCTCATCAGGAATCCCAATCCCCGCGCGCCGGAGTGTAAAACGTCCTCGGCGAAGATCGGCATGAACACCGAATACTGCAAGCCGAAAATGCTGAGCATGCTCATTAGCAACAAAGTCGAACGAATCGGACGGTCGTTCATCGCGAACCGGAATCCTTGCAGCAGGCTTTGCAGCGGCGACTCGCCCGAGTCCTTGCGTTGCTGCGGCTCAATCTTCATGGCCGTCAGCGCGAAGATTACCGCTAGAAAACTCAAGCCGTTCAGGAAGAAACACCAGCCTTCGCCCACCCATGCAATGGCAAATCCCGCGATTGCCGGGCCAACCACTCGCGCGCCATTAAAAATCGAAGAATTCAGCGCAATGGCGTTCGGCAAATCTTCTTTGCCAACCATCTGCACAAAAAAGGCCTGGCGAATCGGCACATCAAAAGCGTTCACGATGCCCACCAGCAGCGTGATGGCGATCAGATGCCAAACATGCACCACATTGGTCAGCGTCAAGCCAGCAAGCAGGAACGCCAGCAGCATCGAAATGGTTTGTGTTGCCATGACGCCGCGATGCCGGCTGTACCGATCGCCCACATATCCGCCGACCGATGCTAGCACCAGCATGGGAATCTGGTTGGCGAATCCAAACACGCCGAGCAGCGCCGCCGAGCCCGTCAGCCGATACACCAGCCACAGTTGCGCGGTCGTCTGCATCCACGTTCCGATCAGCGAAACGAGCTGGCCTGCGATGAACAGTTGAAAATTGCGATGTTTGAGTGCGCGGAAGCGCGTGGTCACGAGAAAACTCTTGCTCTCCATTAATTTGATGCAGCGAAATTCAGCAAGTCACAGTGCTGCGACAGACTTCTATTGTCCACGCTCCGGCGCGCAGCGAGAACAACCAAATTGTCAGTGGGGGAAACAGAACAGAGGTTGGAAGCGAACTAAAACCTCAACTTTCTATGGTTCGTTGCCGGGAGGATCGGGGGCTCCGCCGACGTGCAGGTGGCTCAAGTCATGCAGCATGGCACGGTCTTCGTCGCTCATGCCGCGCGTGAAGTTCGGATCGGCAAGCCGGCGGTTACGCGCCGACTCCGGCATGTTCTGCAGCACCCCGAGCTTCTGCTGAATAACTTGCTGGCGCTGCCACGGCATCTGCCGCCAGCGTGGCATCACGTCGCCCTTGATGTACTGCCGTTGGTCCGGAGTGAGATTGCGCCAGGTGTTTTCTTTTTCGCGCAAATCGGCGCGCTGCTGCGGCGACATGCGATCCCACTGATTGAACTGATTGCGGATACGGTTTTGCTGTTCCGGCGCAAGATTCTGGAAGGTCCTGCTGCCTTGCAGCATGCGTTCGCGCTGCTGTGGGGTGAAATCGCGCATACGATCCACAAACGGACGAGCCGAGCCAGCACCGACTTGTTGGCGCGGCATCGATCGCGCGCCGCTATTCGGCCGGTCCGAGTATCCGCCATTCGACCGGTCAAAGGAGCTGTTCGGGCGATTGTTCGAGTTATTGGGTGCAAAATTCTCCGAGCGATTCGGGCCGATGGTGCTGGATGGCGGACGATGGTCGTTTTTTTGCGCATTGCGATCTTGCGCATTGCGATCAGCTGGAGGCTGGGTTTGGCGAGATGGAGGGCGATCCGCACTGCGAGACCGATTCTGCGGCTGGTTCTGGCTGGGACCCTGGCTTGGCGCGCGTTTGGCGCTCGGATTCTGCGCAGGCGGACGATTGCCGCCAGCGTTTGATTTTGGCGGCGGCGACTGCTGACGCTGCGGCGGACGGTCGGGATGCGCGCTCTGTGCAATCGCAACTCCGCCCGCCAGCGAGAAGCTCATCGCCGCGAGGAAGATTCCGAGTTGGAGCCGCTTGTTGATCAACTTTTTACCTCAGGGTTTGTAAGTACAAACCCTGAAACCGATGTTCTGTTTCGCGCGCTTCGTTACATCTGCTGCTGATCGTCATCACCATTCGTTGCGTCCACTGGGGGAGGCAGCTCCTTCAGCGGCTCAAAATTCGAAAGCGTGTCGTGATCTTCGAGCACCGAAAGGTCCTGCTCCAGCCCGGCCTCGATTTCAGGCTGGCTCATTACGGGCTGAGGGGGGCCGCTGTCCCGAATGCTTACCAACACGGTCGCCAGCAAGAGCATGGAGGCGGCAAAAGCGATGCGCGGTGAAGGACGCAGCCATGCCCACCAGTTTTGTTTTACCGGTTCAGCGGCGATGCGCGCGCGAACGCGCACATCGAAAGCCGGTGACGGCTCAATCACGGGAAGCTCATCGAGCAGATCGCTCACCGAGCTGAATTCAGTGGCGCGCACGCGGCAAGCAGCGCAACCGTCGAGATGCTTCTGCACCTCGGCGTGCTCGCTTTCGTTCAGCCGCCCATCCAGGTACGCCAGGATCCGGCTTTCCATTCGTTCACAGCTCATGACAACTCCTTGCTCTCACCGCAAAACTCCAACTTCGAAATTCTTCCCTACAGTCAACTACTTGCTTCCGTGGCGCGCCACCAGCGGCGCCAACTCAACTCGTAAAGTCTCATATGCGCGGAACAGCAAAGATTTCAGCGCACTTTCCGAAACGCTCAAAATCTTGGCGATCTCCGCATAGTCGAGCTCTTGATACTTATGCAGGAGCACCGCCGCGCGCTGCTTTTCCGGCAACTTTTCGATGGCATGGCGGATCATTTTCTTGCGATCCTCCTCGACCATTTCCTGCTCGATGGTCGGATGTTTGTCCGCGACCTCGAAGGGCTTCTCATCCCCACCTTCGGCATCGGCAGTTACCGGAGCGTCCATCGAGATTTCCAGCTTCTGATGCCGGTGATCGCGCAGCGAGTTGAGCGCCAGATTGGTGGCAATTCGAAAGAGCCAGGTGGTGAACTTCGCGCTGGGTACATACTCCTCACGGGCGCGGTACACCCGAATGAAAACTTCCTGGGCCAGATCTTCCGCCTGTTCCCGGCTCCGAACCATCCGGTACAGGAAATTGACCAGCGGAGTCCGATAGCGCTGCAAGAGAAGGCCGAATGACTGTTCGTCGCCCGCCTTCACGTCCAGCATCAGTTGGACGTCCGACCTGGTCATTGCGACCACACCGTATCTAACACAAGGAGAGTCATAAAGTTGCAGGTGGCATTTATCCGGCGTTTAAGAAAGTCCACTGTGCTAAGCCGTCCCAGTTGTTGGGCTTCCTGGTGGCGCCTCCTCCGCTACTTTAACCCGTGGGCGAGATTTTTGGCGCGGCAAAGTCGGGCCGGTGTTTCGGAGCTCAACCGCCCAAAAACCTCTGCAATATCAATAAGATAGCAACACCGGAGAAGACCAGAAGGGCCATGCGCCAGTTGGGTTCGCGGTTGACTTCTGGCAGCAGGTCGGTTCCGGCGACGTAAAGGGTGACGCCACCGGCTAACGGCAGAGCGTACTCTAGCTGCCCCTGAAATATGCTGGTGAGGGCGACACCGAGAAGAGTGGAACCACCCAGGATGGCGGCGGCACGGATGGCGTTGCGGCGGCTCTGTCCGCTGGCCAAGACCATGGAGGCCACCGTGAAGCCTTCCGGAAGTTTGTGAAGAAAAACGGCAACGAAGATCACCGTGCCGAGCCAGGTGGAAATGAGAAAGCCCGCGGCAATGGCCACGCCGTCAAAAAAGGTATGGATGCCGAGACCCAGCAAGACCGCGCTGCGCGCGTGACGGTGTTCGAACTCTTCGTGGTGAGTTTCCTCACCGAAGTGAAAATGCGGCGCGATGGTGTGTTCGAAAAGGTGGATCAGGAAAAAACCACCCAGTACATAGAAAAACGCATTCTGGCCCGCGAGGTGGACCGATTCAGGAAGAATCTCGACAAAAACAACGGCCAGCATGTAGCCGGAGCCGAGCGCCAGGAAATACTGCAGGTACTGGCGCGGCCATTCCTTGCGAATGACGAAGTATCCGCCGAGCAAATTTCCGGCGGCAGCAACGAGGCCAAGGATGGCGGCTAGGGCGATTCGAACGAGTTCGGCGCTGTTCATAGACGGCGTGGCAAGTAACAGGTGCAAGGTGTCAAGTATACGGTGCAGGTTTCAGGTCCGAGAATTGTACGGGTTTCGGCGGCTGTTGTCAGTTTTCGATGAAACCAGGAAAAAGGTAACAGGAGAAAACCCGCAGTGTTTCAAAACCGAAGGATGCGGCACCCGAAGAGAAAGAAGGAAAAGCCAGATTCCTCGCTTGGCTCGGAATGACACAACTAAGGGGTGAGCTTAGGAGCGGGTTCACTAACCGGAGTGGCGAAAGAGGATGACGTCGCCTTCCTGGACGAGGTAGTCCTTGCCTTCGAGGCGGACTTGAGCCTTTTCCCGGGCTGCGCCGAGACTGCCTGCGGAGAGGAGATCGTCCCAGCGGACGACTTCGGCGCGAATGAAACCTTTTTCGATGTCGCTATGGATAGCACCGGCAGCTTTGACCGCGTTGGTGCCTTTGTGGATGGTCCAGGCGCGGACTTCGGGTTCGCCAGCGGTGAAAAAAGAAGTGAGGCCCATTAGATCATAGGTGGCGCGAATGAGCCGGTTGAGGCCGGGTTCCTTCAGGCCGTAGGAGGAGAGCAGTTCAGAAGCTTCTTGGTCATCCATTTCGGCGAGTTCGGCTTCGAGGCGGCCGCAGACAGCGACGACCGCGGTGTTCGGGCGGCCCTGCAACGCGCCTAGCTTGTGGCGATCGACCGCTGAGTCGAGCTGGCTGGCTTCCTCGTCGCCGAGATTCAAAACGAACAGCATCGGACGTTGCGACAAAAACAAAAACCCACCGATCGGTTTGCGCTCTTCTGGAGTTAGATCCAGTTCGCGAAGAGGCTTTTCCGATTCCAAATGGGCTTTGCACTTTAAAAGAACCGCTCTTTCGAGCTCAAAATTCTTGTCGGCCTTCTTCTTAAGGTCTTTCTCTAACCGCTCCAGGCGCTTCTCGATTTGCTCAAGATCAGAGAAAATCAGCTCGAGCTCCAGATTGGTCGCATCGCGGAGCGGATCGATGGTCCCTTCCGCATGCGGGACGCTCGGATCGTCAAATACGCGGATGACATGGGCGATCGCGTCCACCTCACGCAACGAGGCCAGCGATTCGCGCATGCGCTCCTTTTGCATGCCGCCGAGGTCAACGTATTGCACCGTCGCGTAGGTGATTTTCTTGGGGTTATAGAGAGTGGCCAGCTGCGCGAGGCGCGGTTCGGGCACCTTGGCCACGCCAACGCGCGTTTCCTGGCCGCCTTTTGCGGGATCAATGTGCGCTTTGGTCAAAATCCGAAACAGCGTGGTCTTGCCGACCTGCGGTAGTCCAATAATTCCTGTTTGCATGAACTCGAAAGTTTAGCACAGGCGATCGAACCAACCGGATGCTGACAGAGGGGTCGTCGAATCACCAGCGGGAAGCTGTGGTCACTTGGGAGAAGCTACAAGAAGCTCCGTCGTGTTTGTCGCAAGAGCCGTCCTTCTCGTGCTCGACTTGAACCTGTCGATAAGCGCTTCAGTCTTTGCAATTTGCGCCGAACGCGCAGTCACCGGGGTTCACGATTTGCCGGGCCAACCCTTTACTACCTAGGTAGCAGGGGTCGGTTGCCAAGACGAGAGGCGCCGAATTCGATTTGGGTTCTTGAGCGAGGAAAACGGAGAGAAGCAACACCAAGAGATTGATCATAAATACGTCCCCGAACTTCATGATCGGGAATTTGTCAGCGGATTCCCGACGTTTCTCTATAGCGGCCCTCAATTCCTTAACCGTGATGGTGTTCGGTATCATGTGCAGTATGAAAGAAACAACTCCACTTCCCTTTGATTTAGCAGTGGCGACGGCGCATCTAGCGGCTTGCGATCCGTGCTTGGCGAAGCTGATTGCGGAATTGATTCCGTTCGAACCGGAGATTGATCACAACCAGTCGCCTTATGAAGCGTTGCTGGAGGCAATTGCGTACCAGTCCATTTCGGGCAAGGCGGCGGCGACCATATTTGCGCGGATCAAGGCGCTGAGCGGGAATGGAGGAGTGCCGACACCGCAAGAAATGCTGAAGCTGAGCAAGCCGAAGCTGCGCAAGGCGGGATTGTCGGGCGCGAAGATCTCGTCCATGAAGGACCTGGCAAAGAAGACAATCGAAGGAATCGTGCCGACGCACGACGAAGCGCTGAAGCTGTCCGATCGGGAGCTGGTCGAGCGGCTGGATTCAGTGCGCGGGATTGGCGCATGGACCGTAGAGATGTTCCTAATTTTCCGGCTGGGACGGCCGGACGTGTTGCCGATTCACGATTTGGGAGTGCAAAAAGGCTGGTCCGTGGCGTACGGGAAAAAGCACCAGCCGCGGCCCAAGGAGTTGTTGAAATTTGGCGAACGCTGGCGTCCCTACCGTACGGTAGCGTCGTGGTACTTGTGGCGGGCGTTCGAGCGCGCGGGATATGCGGCGACCAACAAGATCAAGAAACCGCGGGTGAGGCGGCGGGTGCGGGTCAACCTCAAGCGCCTGAAAATGGCGCTTGCGAACACCACCCGTGGGAAGAAAAACTCGCGCTGAACATGGTTACGCGCGGCGGACGTTCCCGTTGAGATCCTTCGGCAAACTTCGCTCGCCTCAGGATGATAGACTTCTCGTGGCTGTCTCGCGCACTAAAAAGTAGAGGGCGGCGAAACCGGCGAGAAGCACGCCGCTCTCGAGTCCGACGGAGATGCGGTGGAGACGGGAGAATTCGGCGAGCAGCGGGCTTTCCGCGGCGGCGGCTTGAATGGAGCCCATTTGGACACGCAGAGCGGCCATTTTGGGGCTGACGGCTAGCTGCGAAGTGATGGTCAGCAACATCATGAGCACCACGCAAAACGTGGCGGGAGCGGCCAGGCTGGCAAAACTGCGCGTTCGCGCCACACGAATCAAAAAAAACACCATGCCGCAAATGACGCCCATCCAATGCATGCGCGTAAGCGAGTAGCCGACGATGGCTCCGGCTTGGTCGCGGCTGGCCAAGACCGAAAATGCTCCCGGCGCGACGACGAAGCTGAGAAAAATGTCGCTGCCGAGCCAGATGCTCAGACCTAGAAACTCAAATGCACGAAGAGCGGTGGGCATGGCTGCGATTGGCTAGAATAGCAGAGCGGCAAAAAGTGGTGGGCGATAAAGGATTTGAACCTTTGACCTCTCGCGTGTGAGGCGAGCGCTCTAACCGCTGAGCTAATCGCCCGTTTGAGACGGGTAGAGCGACTTGCGAAAAACGCAACGCCGCCTTTCATTTGTAGCAGGATTGCCCGGGGTTTTCAACCAATGCCAACCGCAACCTCTCAGGTGGTTTCGCAGCTGCAGCGCTCGATCGCGCGGACGATTTACGGCAAAGAGGAAGCGATTCAGCTGGCGCTGATCACGCTGCTAGCGCGCGGCCATTTGTTGATCGAGGATGTGCCGGGCGTGGGGAAAACGACGCTGGCGCAGGCGCTGGCGAAGTCCTTTCATTGCAGCTTTCAGCGCGTGCAATTCACCTCGGACTTGCTGCCGAGCGACGTGCTGGGCGTAAGCGTGTACCAGCCGAATACCCACGAATTTGAGTTTCGCCAGGGGCCGTTGTTTGCCAATGTAGTGCTTGCCGATGAAATTAACCGCACCACGCCGCGGACGCAGTCGGCGCTACTGGAAGCGATGAACGAAGCGCAGGTGACGGTGGACGGTAAAACGTATCCCCTGCCGCAGCCGTTCTTGGTGATCGCCACGCAAAATCCGATCGAACATCACGGAACGTACCCGCTGCCGGAATCGCAGCTGGACCGCTTTTTGATGCGCATCAAGATGGGCTATCCATCGCCAGAGACCGAGCGGGAGATTTTGCGGCGGCGGGCGTTCGATAATCCGATGGAAAAGCTGGAGCCAGTAGCCGACGTGACTGAAGTGCTGGCGATGCAGGAAGCGGTGACGCACATCAAGGTGGACGCCAGCCTACATGACTACGCACTGGACATTGTCAACCGCACGCGAACCTCGGATCAGTTGGCGCTGGGCGTGAGTCCGCGCGGCACGCTGATGCTGCAACGCGCGGCACAAGCGCGGGCGTTTTTGGATGGGCGCGACTATTGCGTGCCGGATGACTTCAAACAATTGGCGGTTTCCGTGTTTGCGCATCGCGTAGTGGCCAGCGCGCGGCACGCTTCACTGCAGCGAAAATCGGAAACGACGGAAGCGGCGCTGCGCGAGATCGTGGAATCGGTGCGGGTACCGGTGTAATCTTCGTTTTGAGGAGCACTCTCGCGAGCGCCGGAACACTCCAATCAATAGATTCATCCCGCCGGACCGAGGAATGGCGCGGAGATGGCGTTTCGAGACGAACCTCATGAGCCAGCAGAGTTCCCTCCTCTCACAACTTTGGGCCAAGACTGACACGCCGGGCGTTCGCGCGTTTTTCCTCTCCATTTTGGCGTTGGGAGTGGCGTTATTGCTGGCCGTGTATTCGGGCGCTGCAGCGGAGCTCGGCAACATTGGATTGGCGGCGAGTTCGGCGCTGCTGGCGCTGGCGATCGCGGGATGGGTTGCCGTGACGATGGTGCCGACGCTGGCGAAGCGGACACCATTGCGCTGGATCGGCTATCGAATGGAATACCGGATCAGTGGCGCAGGGTGGATGTACATCGGGGCCACCCTGCTGGTGGCCCTCGCTGCGTTGAACACCGGCAACAACCTGCTGTTCCTGATTTTGGCGTGCCTGATTTCCGTAATTCTGATGTCGGGGATTCTCTCTTCGATTTCGCTGGCGGGCGTAGAGCTGCGCATCGAACTACCAGAGCACATCTTCGCGGAGCAGACGGTGCGCGCATCCGTTGAACTGCACAACGAAAAGTTGTTGCTGCCGTCGTTCGCGTTGCGCGTGGAAGCCGCGATGGCGAAAGGTGCTCCGGCCGCGGCGGTGCTGGAGACTCCGGTGTTCTTTCCGTTCTTGCCGCGGCAGGAGCGGGTGAAACAAAGCGTACCTGTCACGTTTTTGCGGCGCGGACTGCACGTGCAGGACACCTTTCGCATTGTGACGCGATTTCCATTTGGATTTTTGCAGAAGACCCGGCGCGTGGCGCTGAAGTCCGAGGCGCTAGTATATCCGTCGGTGGAAACGAGCAACGAGCTGGCCGAAATGTTTCCGGGAATCGAAGGCAGCCTTGAAAGTCACAGCAAGGGACGCGGGCAGGACCTGCATGCGTTACGGGAGTATCTGCCAACCGATAGCGCGCGACACGTACACTGGAAGGCCTCGGCTCGCATGGGCTCGCTGATGGTGCGGGAATTTGCGCGCGAAGACGATCGACGCGTGCTGCTGGTGCTGGATCCCTATGCCGGGGTGGAAAGTGACAGCGCAGAGCGCGCGGAAGAACGATTCGAACGCGCGGTGAATCTATGCGCGGGAATCGCCTGGCATTTCTACGAGCGCAATGCGCAACTGGAATTTCGCGGGGCGGGAATTGAGAGGCTACTGGCGCCAGCTGAAGAAAACATTTTCGCGATTCTACGTTATTTGGCGGTCGCGCAGGCGGAAAAACCGGGGACGGAGAGCCCGCTGCTGCAAGAACTCGCGGCATCGCCGGAACTTTTCAAATTAATCGTGACCAGCCGGCCGCGCGGCACAATCCCCTCCGATCTGTGGCACTCTTCGTATGTGGTCTTCCTGGAGACGCTCGAGGAACTCCGCGGCCGCTCCTAGGTGCGCATTGAACAAAGTCACCCGCTCGCTTCGACTCGACGGACAACGGAAAGAGTTTCGCGCAGCGCTGCTGGCGTGGTTTGCGCAGTTTCAGCGCGATCTGCCGTGGCGGCGTTCGCGGGACCCCTATCGCATTTGGATTTCGGAAATCATGCTGCAGCAGACGCGCGTGGCCGCGGTGATTCCTTACTATGAAAAATTTCTGGAGCGCTTTCCGAGCGTGCAGGCACTAGCCGCGGCCCTCGAACACGAGGTGCTCCGTTCCTGGTCCGGACTTGGCTACTACAGCCGCGCGCGAAATCTGCAGCAAGCCGCGAAGCTGATTATGGCAAAGCATGGCGGTGAATTTCCGCGGACCAGGGCGGAAGTATTGGAGCTGGCGGGAATCGGCGAGTATACGGCGGCAGCGATCCTCAGCATCGCGTTCGGAGAGACGCTGGCCGTGCTGGACGGCAACGTGGCGCGCGTCTTGGCACGACTGGACGGATTACGCGGCGATTTGCATGGGCCGGGCCGTTGGCGCGATTTGCAGAACCGAGCCGACGAATTACTGGATAGCGACGCAGCCGGCGATTGGAACCAGGCAATGATGGAGTTGGGCGCGACTTTGTGCACGCCGCGAGCGCCGCAGTGCCTGTTGTGCCCCGTACAGCAATTTTGCGAGGCCCGGAGGCTGGGCCTTGCGGACAAGATTCCGGAGAAACGCAAGAAGCGCGCCGACGTAATGATCCAGTTGGCGGCGGCGGTGTTGGTGGACAACAAGGGCCAGTCGCTTCTGCTGGCGCCGCCGGCTCGATCGATCGGCAAAAAAACGGATGATCATGTGCCATCGCTGGTGGCGAAGTTGTGGCATTTTCCGACGGTATCTACAACCGGAAATGCTGAAGCAGCGCTCAGACAATTCCTAGTGCAAGAATTCGCGTTGCAAAGCTCATCGTCGTTGGCGTTTGATGCTCTAAAGACAGTTCGGCACACAGTGACCTACCGCAAGATCGAAGTTGCACCTTTTCTGATTCGAATGAAAGCTTTGCCAAGAATTTCACGAGCAAAGACAATGGTATTGGACAGAATCCTCGCTGAACCGATTTCGAATCTCACGCGGAAAGTCGCGCGCGCCGCGATCGAGCAGCTGGGCTCGGAGAAAATTGACTGGCGCGGTTGATTGATTGGACCTGCTCGGTCGCGGCAGATTGCGCGGGATGCTACGATCGAGGTTGAGCCATGGCCTCCAGCACTTCCTTGCCGGTCAATGCGCCACTTCCCGCAGAGCGCTTTTTCCGCACCTCCCTGTTTCTTCTCCTGTTTACCGCGATTTTGACGCTGATCGGCACCGGCAAGATCGATATTTTCACGTCGGTTGTGGCAATGATGGCCTTGCTGTACCGGGTGCGGCGGTGGTGGTATGGGCATGAACCGGAATTGAAGGCACGGACGGCAACGATCCTGGTTCTCGGCTATTTGTTGTTCTTCCCGGTGGACATGTTTTTCCTTTCGCGCAGCTTGGCCGCAAACTCGCCGAATCCGCCGTTGTATGCCGCATTGATCAGCTCGGTTCATTTCCTGTTGTTCATTCTGCTGGTCAGGCTATACAGCGCGCGGACGGATCGTGACGCGCACTTTCTGGTCATGCTGGCGTTCGCGGCTTTGTTGGCTTCGGCCGTACTCACCGTGGACACGGCGTTCTTGTTTCTTTTCTTTTTGTTCTTGTTGTTTGCGATTGCCACATATACCGGACTGGAGTTGCGGCGGGGCGCCGCCGGAGCTTTGCTTCCGCCAACCTCTTTGCAGCCCGAAAAGGAAAGCCAACTGTCGCGCGCACTGGGCTTTTCGGCATTGGGTGTTTCGTTGGGGGCGATTTTTTGCGGTACGGTACTGTTCTTCGTGTTCCCGCGCATCAGCGCGGGTTATCTCGGAAAGACCAGCTTCAATCCAACGCTGTTGAGTGGATTTACCGACCAGGTGGAGCTGGGGCAAATCGGGGAGATCAAAAAAAGCGCAGCAGTAGTCATGCGCGTGGAAACAGGCAAACCGATCGACTATCCAGCGCTGCGTTGGCGCGGAAATGCATTGGCAAATTTCGACGGCAGACGATGGACGGCGGGCGAACGCGGCGCGGAAACCCTGCTGGCGAACGCAGAGGGATGGATCCCGCTCCGCGAGAGGCCCAAAGCCGGTGAACTGCGCGGCGAGATCCTGCAATTCACCGTCCTGCAGGAACCGATGGCAAGCGATGCGCTGTTCGTTCCGGGCAATGCACTAGCGCTGCGCGGAAATTTTACCGGAGAAGCCGGCGGGGTGAGCCATCGCCGGACGTACATTTACCGCGATGCCGGTGGCTCGCTTTCCAATCCGTTCCATAACTACGTCGCCATACGCTACACCGGCCTGTCCCAATTGCCGCCACCCGACCGCGCGCGGCTGCAGGCGGCGGGGACAGATTATCCGGCCGACATCAGCGAAAGGTATTTGCAGCTGCCAGCGGAGATCGATCAGAGAATTGCTGCTCTAGCCCAATCCTCGACGGCACGCGCCTCCACGCCGTATGACAAAGCAGCGGCGCTGGAAAACTTTCTGAAAACCAAGTACGCATACACTTTGAATTTGGCGGGAAATCCCGGCAAAGATCCGTTGGCACATTTCTTGTTCGAAACCCGAGCGGGGCATTGCGAGTATTTTGCTTCGGCGATGACGGTCATGCTGCGCACGCTGGGGATTCCGTCGCGTGAAGTGAACGGATTCCTGCCCGGCGAGTACAACGATCTGGGCGGCGACTACATTGTGCGTGCTAGCGACGCGCACAGCTGGGTGGAAGCGTATTTCCCCGGCAACGGCTGGATTGTGTTCGATCCGACGCCTGCGGCACCCGCTGCTTCGATGAGTCTGTTCACGCGAATTTCGCAGTTCGCGGATTGGGCGGAGCTGACCTGGAATGACTGGGTCATTGGCTACGACTTCGCGCATCAAACGGCGTTGGCGCAAACCGTGCAGATGAGGTCGCGCAACTGGCGGGAGATCGGTGTTGCCTGGTTCGCCAAAGTTCAGCGGCACCTGAAAGACGACCTTACCGCGTGGCAAGCCGCGCATATGGGATTTTCGTTTATTTTGCCGCTTCTCTTAGTCATGGTGCTCGTTGCTTTTCGTTATGGCTGGTTTGGTCAGCTGATGCGCCGGCTTCAGTTCACGCTGGCCCTGCGCGGCAAGAGCTCGACCGCGGCTAACACACAAATTGCCTCGCGACTGTACGAGGAAATGTTGCACCTGATGAAACGGCACGGCTACCCGCGCAACGACACGCAAACGGCCCTAGAGTTCGCAGACGCCGTGAAGCGGCCAACGCTGAACGCCAGCGTGAAGGAATTTGCCCGCCTGTACGCGGAAGCGCGATTCGGTGGCGCAACCGGTGACATTCCGCGCCTGCAGGAGCTCCTGGGTTCTATCCGCGCCGAACTTCACGCGCCCTAAGGCTTGGCAAACCTTCCTCCTTCGATTCAAACGGAGAAGGCGATCCACGGCATCTGCCGTAATGAGCCCTCAAGCTGGCGTGCTACAATCAAGAGTTGCGAAAGGCTCAATTTTCCCGCATGCCAAAGGTAGGTTTCGTCAGTCTGGGCTGTCCCAAGAATCTCGTCGACAGCGAGGTCATGATGGGTGTCCTCGCGCGCGATGGCTACGAATTGACGCCTCGCGCCGACGAGGCTGACGTGTTGGTAGTGAACACCTGCAGTTTTATTGAACCAGCGCAAAAGGAATCCGTTGACGCCATCCTGGAAATGGCCGAGCACAAGAAGTTTGGCGCCGCCAAGAAGCTAATCGTGGCCGGTTGCCTCGTCGAACGTTACCGCGACCAGATTCTTTCGCAGATTCCGGAAGTGGACGCGGTGGTCGGGACCGGCGAGGTCGAACGCATTCTCGAAGCAGTTCATGGCGATCTGCGAGTACTTCCCGCGGAGCCGCCCGCGTTCCTTTACCACGACCTAACACCGCGTATACTCAGCACCCCAAAACACGCCGCCTACATCAAGATCGCGGAAGGCTGCGACCACCCTTGCACGTTCTGTATCATTCCTCAGCTACGCGGCAAATTTCGCAGCCGCCGGTTCGCATCGGTCGTCCGCGAGGCGGAAAACCTCGCCGCCAACGGAACGCGCGAAATCACACTGATCGGCCAGGATACGACGTCCTACGGCGAAGACCTGGGCCTGCGCGACGGACTCGCGCAGTTGCTAGCCGCGCTCTCCAACGTCGAACAGCTGCTGTGGGTCCGTTTCCTCTACGCCTATCCGAATCGCGTAACGCAAAAGCTGCTCGACACGCTGGCCGCTCATTCTCGTCTGGCGAAGTACATGGACATGCCGCTGCAGCACGCCAGTCGTAATGTGCTGGCGCGAATGAAGCGCGGTTCGCATGGCGACGCTTTCTTGAAGCTGCTCGACCGCATCCGCACCACGATCCCTGGTGTCACCTTGCGCACTTCCTTCATCGTCGGCTTCCCCGGCGAGACTGAAAAAGACTTCGATGAATTGTGCGACTTCGTACGCGCCGGCCAGTTCGACTGGTTGGGGGTGTTCGAGTATTCTGACGTGGATCATGCCGAAAGTTTCACGTTGGGCGGAAAAGTGGAGCCGGAGATCATCACCGACCGTCGCAACCGGCTGATGGCCATTCAGAAGAAAATTTCGCGCGAAAGACTGCGCGCATGGAAAGGCCGCACAGAAATCGCGCTGCTGGAAGGCCCGTCGCAGGATAACCCGATGGTCTGGGAGGCGCGGCTAGAAGGAATGGCCCCTGAAATTGACGGCAAGTTGTATCTGACCGATATCGAACTTCCCGACGGCAGCCTCGCCGACACCGGCGATGCTGCCCGTATCGAAATCATCAAGACCGACGCCTACGACCTCATCGGCAAAGTCGTGGAAATCTTGCGACGACCGGCGAAGCGCCCGCTTCCAGCTTCGCAGCCGGCTCACGAAGCGCTGCACCGCATCACCACCGGAGCGCCACTGCGCGTTTTGCGATAAGCTTGCGCCATGAAGCACCGCTGCCCCATCTGCAAATCCGCCACGGACTCGGATGTCCACGCGGAATTCCCTTTCTGCAGCGAACGCTGCCGATTGCTTGACCTGGGTGCTTGGGCTAGCGAAAAATACGTCGTCAGTGATCCCCTTTTTGACGAAGAAGAGCTGCCCAAAGCCGACGGTCGCGCCGGCGAAGCGCGCAAAAAGCAAAATGAAACCATTCACTGACAGTAGACAGCAAAAACCTAGCTTCGCGCTGGCGGTCGCGACTGCGTGCGGCGTCGGCTATCTTCCGAAAGCTCCCGGCACATTCGGCTCGCTGGTAGGAATCCTCACGGCCATGGCCACCGCGTTATTCTTTCTGCGGCCGCACAGCTTGCGCGATCTGCTCTCGACGCAACGCCTCACCGAGGCCACCCTCATGGATCACAACTTTTTAGTGCCCGGAGCCGAGATTCACAACGCCGCGCTGGTCCTGCCAGTGGTTTCCGCCATTCTATTGGTTCTCTTGCTTTCGTTCGTCGGAGTGTGGAGTGCGGGCAAGGCCGCCATCTACGCCGGCATCAAAGACCCGCAATATGTAGTAATCGACGAAGTGGCCGGGCAGCACATCACGCTGATCCTTCCGCTTATCCCCATCGCCGTACCGAACCTTGCCACACACATGGATTTTTCGAGCTACGCTATTTTTTCCGCCCTGAGCATGCTGAATTGGAAGTACCTGCTGGTCGGTTTCCTTCTGTTTCGCCTATTCGACATCTGGAAGCCGTATCCGATACGCAGCCTGGAAAAATGGCACGGTGGCTGGGGAATTATGGCTGACGACTGGCTCGCCGGAGTCTACGCTGCCATTCTGTTGAAGGTCGCGCTACACTTTGGTTTGTTCTCAGTTCATCTTGGCTCGTCATGAAATTTGGTTTGGGTTCTACCGAAAAAAATGGAATTCCCCGCATTGAAGGTGTTTCGCCCTCCGCGGCGATTCCCGGCGGTGAAATCGAAATTCGCGGCAGCGGCTTTGTAAGCCGCAGCTTTGCTCGGCCTACGGTTCATTTCGGAGAAGCGGCGGCCAGCGTCGCGCTATCCGGTCCGCAGCGTCTCGTCGTGCGCGTTCCGGAGGGTGCCAGTGGGGGTGCGGTCCGCGTAGCTTCCGGCGCTCACGAGAGCCAGCCGTTTCCTGTCTCGGTCGGCTTGCAGATCGCCGACAACCTCCACCCGGTCGCAAATCCCGCTGTGGACGCCGAAGGCAACACGTACGTGACCTTCAGCGGCCCGCGAGGTCAGCGCGTGCCCGTTTCTCTTTACAAGATCACTGCGAACTTTAGCGTGAAGCCGTTCGTCACTTCGCTGACGAATCCGAGTGGGCTGGCACTGGATCGCTCCGGAAATCTTTTCGTCTCCTGCAGGAACGACGGCACCATTCACCGCGTGGCTCCGGATGGCCGTGTGGAACAATGGATCGAAGGAATGGGTGTAGCCACCGGCCTGACTTTCGACAGGGAGCAGAATCTCTACGTCGGCGACCGCAGCGGAACGATCTTCAAAATCAGCCCGACCCGCGAAATCTTCGTCTTCGCCACTCTCGAACCCTCTGTCGCCGCGTACCACCTGGCGTTTCATCCTACCGGCGAACTTTATGCCACCGGTCCGACCACTTCCAGTTTCGATCGTGTCTACCGCATTTCGCAGGGCGGCGAGGTGACAACATTTTTTCGCGGCCTCGGTCGGCCGCAAGGGATCGCCTTCGACCGCGAGGGCAATCTCTATGTCGCGGCCTCGCTGGGCGGCCGGCGTGGCATTGTCCGCGTCACGCAGATGGGCCGCGCTGAGCTTGTTCTCAGCGGCGGCGCCATCGTGGGAATGGCACTGCTCCCTTCCGGCCGCGCCATTGTCGCCACGTCAAATGCCATCTTTACGCTCGATTGGGACGTCCGCGGCAATCCATTGCTCGGTTAGTTCTGCTCGCGCGCCACGCCCTAGGTTGCGCGAAGCTCCCGCTCAAGGTAAAACTGAATTTCGATGAAAGCGGAAATCATTGCGGTTGGCTCCGAGCTCCTCACGCCGGATCGCCAGGACACCAACTCACTTTTCCTGACTGCCGAGTTGAACAAACTCGGTATCGAAGTGGTCCGAAAAACCATCGTGGGCGACGAGCGGGCGCTTCTGCGGGAAGCTTTTCGCGATGCGTTGAATCGTGTGCCCATCATCATCTCCTCCGGCGGCCTCGGCCCGACCGAGGATGACCTCACACGCGAAACCGTCGCGGAGTTACTCGGTCGCAAGCTGGTTCGGAGCGACGCCGTCGTGCGCAGCATCGAGGCGCGGTTCCGTTCCTTCGGCCGGCCAATGACCGAAAACAATCTGCGCCAAGCCATGGTGCCTGAAGGTGCCGAACTACTCACCAATCCTCGAGGCACCGCGCCTGGCCTGTGGCTCGAAAAAGGCGACCAAGTCATTGCGCTGCTCCCCGGCCCGCCTCGCGAGTTGAAACCGCTTTTCCTCGAACAACTCTTGCCTCGCCTGCAGCGCCGTGCTCCGGCCGGCAAAATGTTCCATCGCGAGTTGCGCGTCACCGGACTGGGCGAATCTCACGTAGATCATCTCGCCGGCCCCATCTATACCCGCTATCCCGAAGTGCAGACCACTGTTCTCGCCTCTCCCGGCGAAGTGCAGATTCATCTTCGCATGTGGAGCGCCGAAGCCGAGCACGCCGGCAAAACTCTGGCCGCCCTCCAACAAGCGCTCGAACTCGCGCTGGCCGAACGAATTTTCTCCCGCGATGGCTCGCCGCTCGAAGCTGTCGTGGCCCACGAACTGCTGCAACACAACGCCACCATTGCCGCTGCCGAGAGCTGCACCGGCGGACTGCTCGCCGAACGGCTCACCACCATCCCTGGCAGTTCGGCCTATTTCCTCGGCAGCGTGGTTTGCTACAGCAACGAACTGAAAAGCGCGTGGGCTGGCGTTCCCCCGGAACTGATTGCTGCAAAAGGTGCGGTCAGCGCCGAAGTCGCGGTGGCTTTGGCGCAAGGAATTCGCCGCGGCGTCGGCAGCACTCTTGGCGTCGGCATTACGGGCATCGCCGGGCCGGGCGGCGGCAGCGAAGAGAAACCGGTTGGCACTGTGCACATCGCGCTCGCCGGCCCAACCGGCGTCCGCGAACGCGCCGTTCGCTTCGTTGGCGACCGCGATATGATCCGCATGCAGGCATCGCAGGCTGCGCTTGACATGGTTCGTCTGCATTTCCTTTACAACGGCCAGGCGCCTCCTGTTCGCCCCTAACATGCGGCTCTTTGTGGCGCTTTCGATCTCCGCCCGGATTCGCGAAGAGCTGGCAGTGCTTCTGAACGAACTCCGTCGCGAGGACCCCGGGCCCCGATGGGTCAATCCCGCAAATCTGCACGTCACCCTCAAGTTCATTGGCCACGTTTCGGACGAAAAACTCTCGCGCGTCAACGATGCTCTTTGCAAAGTGATTCCACCCTCGGAGCTGGCGATCGACTTTCGCGGCTTGGGATTGTTCCCGAATGACCGGCACCCCGCAGTAGTCTGGGCCGGCGTGCAAGGCCCGCCCGGCTTGCCCGAACTCGCCGGCCGTATTGACGAATCGCTTATTCCCTGCGGCATTCCGCGCGAAACGCGCCCCTTTTCGCCGCATCTAACGCTGGCGCGCTTGAAGGAAACTCGACTAAACGAAGCATTGCGGGCGAGAATCCTAACATCTAAGGACCGCTCATTCGGCGAGCAGCTCGCGAGCGAATTTCATCTGATGGAAAGCAAGCTGAAACCCACAGGCGCGGAGTACACTACGCTGCGCTCGTTTCAGTTCGCGAGGAATTGAACCAGTGAATGCCCCATGGATTCCGATTGTCATCTTCCTGGTGTCCTACCTGCTCGGTTCTGTTCCGTTTGGCCTCGTTATCGCGCAATTGTCTGGCGGACTCGACGTCCGAAAAGCGGGTAGTGGCAACATCGGCGCCACGAACGTCGCCCGGGTAGTCGGGCCGGCGGCGGGCATGTTCACGCTTCTGTTGGACGCGGCGAAGGGCTGGGCCGCTGTCTGGCTCGCCGGCCGCTTCACGCATGGCGAAGCCTCGGTCATGGTGCTCGCTGGATTTTTTGCCATGCTGGGCCACTGCTTCCCCGTCTGGCTGCGTTTTCGTGGCGGCAAGGGAGTGGCTACGGCCGCTGGTGTTTTTGCCGCTTTCTGCCCTACCGCAATGCTTGCTGCGTTGATTCTCTTTCTGCTCGTCGTGGGATTTTGGCGTTACGTTTCGCTTGGCTCGCTCGCCGCCGCCGCTGCCATCCCTCTGCTGGTCTATCTCTTGTGGGCCCCTCATTTCGCCCCGCCGGCGAGCGTAACCACCGCTTCGCTGGCCATCGCCGCGCTTGTTGTCTATCAACATCGCGGCAACATTGCCCGCCTGGCACGCGGCGAAGAGCCGAAATTTTCTCTTGGCAAAAAGGACCCGGGGTGAAAAAAATCGCCATCCTCGGCGCCGGCAGTTGGGGTACTGCTCTGGCCATCGTGCTTGTGCGCAGCCGCCAGCGACATCGAGTCTCCTTATGGGCGCACGATTCGGATCTCGCTGAATTGTTGCGTCGCGAGCGCGTGAACTCCACTTATCTTCCGGATCACAAACTTGACGAGCAGGTCGAAATCACCAGCGACGTGGCCGACGCCATGGATGGTGCCCAGATCGTCGTGGGAGCTATGCCTTCGGCGTTCGCTCGCACGGTGTACACCGCTGCCCGCGTTTGTTGGCATCGCGACATCACAATCGTCAGCGCTACCAAGGGTCTCGAGCCGGCAACACACGCTCGCATGAGCCAGGTCATCCTAGACGTTCTCGGCGAAGACGCCGCGTTGCGTACTGCCGTTTTGTCTGGCCCTTCTTTTGCCGCCGAAGTGGCGCGCGGCGAACCCACTGCTGTCGTTGTCGCAGGCCGTCCGATCCTCGAACTGGCGCGCGTTTCCGGAAGGCATTACATCGACCCGGCATCGGAAGCGCAGGCCGAATTCGCCGGCCCTGGTTTTCGCCTCTATACCAACGATGATGTGCTCGGCGTCGAACTGGCGGGCGCCATGAAAAACGTCATCGCCATCGCCGCCGGAGTTTGTGGCGGGCTGGGCTTGGGCTCCAACTCGCTCGCCGCACTCATTACACGTGGATTGGCGGAAATGTCCCGGCTCGCTGGCAAGCTCGGCGCCAAACCGGAAACCCTAAAAGGTCTCGCTGGCCTGGGTGATCTCGTCCTGACCTGCACCGGCGCTCTTAGCCGAAACCGCCACGTTGGAATTCAACTCGGCAAAGGCCGCTCCTTGCAGGAAATTCTTGGGGAAATGAAAATGGTTGCGGAAGGCGTGGAAACCGCTTCCGCGCTTATGGACCTTGCCTCGGAAGCTCAAATTGAGCTACCCATCACGGAGCAGGTGCACGCCATTCTGCGCGAAGGCAAATCTCCCGCTGCGGCCATCCGCGAGGTCATGGAGCGTCCGGCGAAGTCCGAATAACCCCCCTCCGTGTCCACCGATTAAGATCCTGAGAACTCACCTGTACCTGGGGACGGGTACGCAAGAATCAATGTTTTATCAGCACTTTCTTGGCGAAGGTCAGGTATTCTCCCGGAACTCCTCCGTAAAATACAAGCTGGACTATGGCCCGCAATTTCAATGCCCTCTTCGATCGCGTCCCCATCGGACGGGTGCGCATCCTATGGCTTGTTCTAGGAGCGATGCTGCTGGTAAGCGCACCGCCCCTGCTGCTCTATCACCAACAAGTGCTCAAGCTCAGCCAGGACAAATTGTCCGACAACGAACGGATGCAGCAGACCGAACTGACCCGCTCATTGGCTCAGGAACTCCAACAGTTCGATGCCAACGTGACGCAGCAACTGATCAGTGAGCGCCAGATTCTGGTGTTGACCGGATTGATTCAGGACGTCGAAGACCCCAGTGCCGAACCCAAGGTCACACGTCTGCTTGAAAACTTCGTCGAAAGCAACCGCACCACCTTTCTTTACATGACGGCCGTCGGCAAGTCTGGAAAAGGCACCAGCGCCTCTCAGGGTAATTTCCGCGCGGAAAAGGATCCTTTCGTCAGCAAGGCTCTGCAACGCGCCTTCATGACGTGTATGCAATCGCCGCAACTGGGTTCGGTGAAATTTCGCAGCGACCCCTTGGCCATTGAACCGGACAACCAGCCCGCTTTTGTCATCGCCATTCCCTTGAATGTCGACCAGCAATTTACCGGCATGATCGCCGCCGTTGTTTCCCTCGATCCCATTCTCAACCGGCTGAAGGATTCGAGCGTGCGCGGACGTAGCGTCTTCGTCGTGGACCATCAGGGCCATATCGTCGCCCACCACGACACCAGCCGTTTCACCCCGGGCGAGGATGTCAGCGCCAACTCGTCCGTGGTCGCCCGCGTGAAAGCCTTGCCGCAGGAACTGCGTAACACCGAGACCATGCGCTTTAGCGAAATCGAGAACAAGCGTTCGGTGGAAATGATCGGAACCTACAGCACCTTTCCGGAAGTGAACTGGGCCGTTATCGCGCAGCGCAGCTTGGCCCAGGCCCGCACCGACGCGGGCGTCAACGAGTTAAACCGCCAGGCCCTGACCTTCGTCAGCCTGGTCGTACTTGTGGCCATTCTAGTGGGCTATATTTTTGCCGTTGCCATCAGCGAACCGATTCGCGGCCTCGCCGGTTCCACGCGCGCCATCAGCCGTGGTGAATTCCATCAACGAACCGCCGTGCGGGGTTCACTGGAAATCACCGAGCTGGCCGGCAACTTCAATAAGATGGCCGGCGACATCGAAGAATACATCGAGAAGCTCAAGGAAGCCGCCGAAGCCAACCGCGAGCTCTTCCTCGGTTCCATCCGCATGCTCGCCGCCGCCATCGACGAAAAGGATCCCTACACCCGCGGTCACTCCGGCCGTGTCGCCAAGTATTCCACGCTCATCGGCCGCGAACTCGGGCTCTCCGAAGAAGAACTCGACAAATTGCGCATCGCCGCCCTCCTCCATGACGTCGGAAAAATCGGCGTGGACGACCGCGTCCTGAAAAAACCGGGGGCCCTAACGCAGGAAGAATTCGAGCTGATGAAGCAGCACACCGTTAAGGGCGCGAATATTATGCGTCCGGTTTCTCAGCTGAAAGAAATGCTGCCCGGCATTGAACTTCACCACGAACACATGGACGGCCGCGGGTACCCCTACGGCCTCAGCGCGCCGCAGATACCGCTCATGGCCCGCATCATCGGGGTTGCGGACACCCTGGACGCCATCACTACCAATCGTCCCTATCAGAACGCCATGGATCTGGACTTCGCCATTCAGCGGATCCAGTCGCTCACCGGTGCCAAGTTTGACGCCGTTGTGGTGAATGCCCTGGAATCCGCCGTCACCTCGGGCAAGCTCCGCCTCTCTGCCGTCGAAGTCCAGGTCTGACCCAAAGTAACGTCGCATTTTTCTTCTGTCGGTCCTCCTCAGCGCCCTGGAAGTCAGAAAACACACCGGCCATGTCTTTCCGATATCCCGGCGATCGAAAAACATCTCGTCGTGAATTCCACTCGAATCGGAACCTCCTCACGCCATCTGCTACACTTTTAACGATGATTTCCCTCTTTGGTAAACCTGAACCGACGCTTCTGGAGCGCCTGAAAACCTCCGTCTCGAAAACCAAAACTGCCCTCTCCGAAACCGTTGACAACATCTTCCTCGGCGAAAAACAGATCGATCCTGCGGCACTCAAGCATCTCGAAGGCGCCCTCCTCTCCGCCGATCTCGGTGTAAGAACCACCCGCGAAATCCTCGACTCCGTAAAGGACAAACTCGACCGCCACGCCCTCTCCGACACCGCTCAATTGAAAAACGAAATTAAATCCCACATCACTCGCATCCTGCAATCGCCCAACGGTGCAGCGAAGGAACTTGCGGTCGTCAATGGCAACTCCATTTCGAAGCAAGACCCTCGCGTCATCTTCATCGTCGGCGTCAACGGCGTTGGCAAGACCACCAGCATTGGCAAGCTCGCCAATCGCCTTCGCCAGCAAAATCTCAACGTGATCCTTTGCGCCGCCGACACCTTCCGCGCCGCTGCTATCGAGCAACTCGAAATCTGGGCCAAGCGCAACGGCGTCGAAGTCATCAAGCAAAAATCCGGCGCTGACCCCGCGGCGGTCGTTTACGACGCCATGGCCGCCGCCAAATCCCGCCACGCCGACGCCGTCATCGTGGACACCGCCGGCCGCCTCCACACCAAATCCAACTTGATGGCCGAACTTGACAAAATGAAGCGCACGGCCGCCAAAGTCATACCCAGTGCACCCCATGACGTTCTCCTGGTCATGGACGCCACCACTGGCCAGAACGGCCTCGCACAAGCCCGCGAATTCACCGGCGCCGTTGGCGTCACCGGTATTGTCCTTACCAAGCTCGACGGTACCGCCAAAGGCGGCATCGTCGTCGCCATCTCTCGCGAACTCGGTCTTCCCATCCGCTTTGTCGGCACCGGCGAACAGATCAACGACATGGTTCCCTTCGATGCCGAAACCTACGCCGCGTCTCTGTTCGACTAACGCATGAACGACCACGACATCCGCTTCATGCAGCGCGCCATCGAACTCGCGCGCAAAGGCATCGGCCTCGCCAGCCCTAATCCCACTGTCGGCTGCGTCATTGTCAACAACGGCCAAATCGTCGGCGAAGGTTTCCATCAATATGATTGGCGCGACCATTCCGAAGTCGTCGCACTCAAAAACGCCGGAGAAAAATCCCGCGGCGCCACCGCTTACGTCACACTGGAACCCTGCAACCACACCGGCCGGACCGGCCCTTGCACGCAAGCCCTGATCAACGGCGGCATTGCGCGCGTCGTAGCCGCTACCCGCGACCCCAGTCCCAGGGTCTCTGGAACCGGCCTCGAAGCCCTGCGCGCTGCCAACCTAACTGTCGATGTCGGCATCTGCGAATCCGAGTCTCAACATCTGAACCACGGCTTTGCCTGCTGGGTTCGCGCGGGCCGCCCCTTCGTCACCCTCAAATCCGCTCTCACCCTCGACGGCCAACTTGCCCTGCCCCATCGGAAAGGTGGCAAACGCGAGTGGATCACTTCTGAAGAATCCCGCGCCGAAGTCCAGCGCCTTCGTCACGCCTCCGACGCCCTCCTTACTGGCATCGGCACCATCCTCGACGATGATCCCTTCCTCACCGACCGCAGCGGCCTCTCGCGCCGCCGCGCGCTACTCCGCGTGATCCTCGACTCTCGTCTCCGTCTTCCCGTCAAGTCCAAAATCGTGGCTTCAGCCGACGATGACCTTCTTGTTCTTACCGCAGCTCCGCTCAAATCCCCAAAAGCGCGCAAATTGCAAAACGCCGGCGTCGAACTTCTCCGTATCCCGCGCTGGCAGGGCAGCCTCGATCTAAAATCCGTTCTCGCCGAGCTTGGCCGCCGCGAAATCCTCAGTGTCCTGCTCGAAGCCGGTCCTCGTCTAAACGTCGCAGCTCTTTCCGCTAGCCTGGTCGACCGCCTCTTTCTTTTCTACGCCCCCAAAATCGCTGGCCACTCCCGATTTCCTTTCGCGCTTAACAAGGAACAGAGCACCGTTTCGCCACTGGCTGTGTCGCTCCATCAGTTCGGCCCTGACTTTGCCGTCGACATGCTTTTGCGCAACCATTTTGACTCTTAAGCGTGTCGCGCCGTTTACGCAGGCAACTCGGACGCTGTGTGCTCTCATTTCTCGCATCGGCTCCTTGGCCTGCCAATTTCCCGATAAAAGCGCTTTGACGCCGTGTTATCCTGAGTCAACCTACTCTTCGCGATCGCCAGAGGTATTTCAATCATGTGCGCCACTGCCGTTTCCGAAATTCGCGTCCCACACTTCATCGCCGGTGAATGGGTCAACTCTAAATCCACTGACTGGCAGGATCTCATCAATCCCGCCAATCACGCGCCGCTCGGCAAAGTTCCACTCGCCGACGCCGCCGAAGTCAATGCCGCCGTCGAAGCCGCTGCCGCGGCGTTCCCCGACTGGCGCCGCACACCTCCCGAAGACCGTATCCAGCCGCTGTTCAAACTCAAAATGCTCCTCGAAGAGCATCTCGACGAACTCGGCCGCCTCATCACCATCGAAAACGGCAAAACCCTCACCGAAGCCAAAGGCGAACTTCGCCGCGCCATCGAAAACGTTGAAGTCGCCTGCGGCATTCCTATGATGATGCAGGGTTACAACCTCGAAGACGTGGCCCGCGGCATTGACGAAATCATGATCCGCCAGCCGCTCGGCGTCGTGGCCGCCATCACTGCGTTCAATTTCCCGGCGATGATTCCCTTCTGGTTCCTTCCCTACGCGATAGCCACCGGCAACACCATGGTCCTCAAGCCCAGCGAACGCGTTCCCCTCACCATGAAGCGCGCGTTCGAACTCATCCAGCAGACCGGCATCCCTAGGGGAGTCATCAATCTCGTCAACGGCGGCAAAGTTGCTGTCGACACCCTCCTCGACCATCCCAAAGTCCGTGCCGTCAGCTTCGTCGGCTCCACTCCGGTCGCCAAGTACATCTACGCCCGCGCCGCCGCCAGCGGCAAACGCGCACAGTGCCAGGGTGGCGCGAAAAATCCCGTCATCGTGCTGCCGGATGCCGATATGACCATGGCTACCAACATCATTAGCGACAGCGCGTTCGGCTGCGCCGGCCAGCGCTGCCTCGCCGTTTCCGTAGCCGTTGCCATCGGCGACGCGCAAAAAACATTTCGCGACGCCATCGCCGACTCCGCTTCTAAGCTCCGTGTTGGCAATGGCCTCGAAGACGGCGTCCAGATGGGCCCGGTCATCACACCGCAAAGCAAATCCCGCATCGAAACCCTCATCGGCGAAGGCGAAAAGTCCGGCGCCAAGGTTCTTGTGGACGGACGCAACGCCAAAATTCCCGGCCACGAATCCGGCAATTTCGTGAAGCCAACCATCCTCGATGGTGTTTCCGTCGAAAGCGAACTCGCGCACACTGAAATCTTCGGCCCGGTCCTCAGCCTGGTCCATGCCAACGATCTCGATCAGGCGATGTCGTTCCTTGCGAAAAATCCCTTCGGCAATCAGGCCTCGCTCTTCACGTCCAGCGGCTCTGCCGCCCGCCGCTTTCGTTATGAAGCCCCCGCCGGCAACATCGGCATCAACATCGGCGTGGCGGCACCCATGGCGTATTTTCCGTTCAGTGGATGGAAAGACAGTTTCTTCGGCGACATGCACGGCCAGGGCCGCGACGCTATCGAGTTCTACACCGACAAAAAAGTGGTCGTGGAGCGCTGGGCCAAAGAGCACTCCCGCAAATTCTGATGTGAAGTGCGGGAGCACTGCGGGCGTCTGTCCGGGTGGCGTTTCTGAACGTAGCGCCGAACTGAAGCCGGCGTCATCTCGTTACTTCCTACCTCATTTTATTTTCTTCCGTCTTCAACTCACCCAATCCAAGAACTTGTACCAAGCCCCCGCAAACGGCAAGAACCACGGATTCCCGTGGTATATACCCAGCGGTGCCCCCGGAAATGCAATCGCAGCAAACGGATTCTCACCCCGCCCCGTCAAAATCGTCTCGGCCACGCGCTTCCCCAACAGCGTCGCCATGGCCACTCCGTGCCCGGCATATCCAACGGAAAAATACATTCCATCCATTTGCCCCGCGTGCGGCATGATATCGAACGCAAAATCCAGGGTGCCGCCCCAAACGTACTCCACTTTCGTATCACGCAGCTGCGGATACACCGAAATCATCCCATCCCGTAGAATCCGCGCGCTATGTCGCACGGTATTCTCATTCTCCGGAAAAAATGCCGCCCTTCCTCCAAACAGCATCCGGCGATCCGGCGTCAGACGGTAGTAATACAAATAATTCTTGGAGTCATAGATCATCCGCCCGCGCGGGCTAAGTTCCCGCGCCAGTTCCTCGCTCAATACTTCCGTCACGATGATGAACGACCCGATCGGAATGATTTTCTTCTGCAGCGCCGGCGTAATCCCGCTCGTGTAACCGCTCGTTGCTACCAGCACGTCCTTCGCCTGCACTACTCCGCGCGAAGTCGCCACCCTCCATCCACTCTCGCCATTCCGCACCGCTCGCTCCAACCCCGTCACCCGAGTCTTTTCGTGAATCTCCGCTCCCGCCTTGGCGGCAGCGCGTCCGAGGCCTGCCACATACCGCGCCGGATTCACGCCCGCGCTCACTTCGTCCACCATCCCGCCGTAATAAATCGCCGACCCAATCTCACTCGCCAAATCTTTTTTCTCCACAATCCGCAACCGGTGCCCAAACTCCCGCTCAATCGTTTCCACTCCGCGGCGAAACTCCTCAAAATGTTTCGGCTTGCACGCCACTTCCAGATGCCCATTCCGCGAAAAATCGCACGCAATCCCTTCTTCGCGAACCATTTCCTCCACGCAATCAATTGACTCGAGCGAAGCCGAATACATCCGCTGCGTCGCCTCGCGCCCGTAGCGTTTCATCAGAGTCGGCGTCCCAAGTTTCAGCCCGCTCAGCACCATACCGCCGTTCCGGCAGCTCGCTCCCCATCCCACACTTTCCGCTTCCAGCACCACCACTCGCGATCCACCCGTCGCCAGCGTCCTCGCCGCCGACAACCCAGTGAATCCCGCCCCAATCACCGCTACGTCCACGGACTCCGGCAACTCGCGCACCGCCATGCGCGGCACCTCCAAAGTCGTCAGCCAAAAGTTTTTCTCGTGAGCTCTCATCGTAGATTAGGAGCCTGGGAGGCTCTTAGTTCGCTGGTGCGGCGCACGCAGACCTTCCGGCCAATCTATCGCTCGCTTTAGGCCTTCGACCGCGATCGACTTGTCGTACCGTGCAGTCATGGCGTAGAGACAATCCTTGTTCATGTCTATGATGACTTGCTTGAGGAAGACCGCGCTTCGCTTTTCAGGTCGCTCTGACCATAACTGGGAGCAAGCGGAAGAATTACAGGCCAACAATTTGGAACTGGCCAACACCGTGCGCTGGCCACTCACTTCTTTCGCGGTCTGCCAATTTGCCAAACTTAGCAGCAAACCGATTGCGCAGATGATTCGCCTCATCCCGCTCCCTTTTTTATCCACTTCGATCGAAGCCCGTTCGCAGTTCCTGAACCGCCCGCCAGGCCTCATCCATCGCCGCATCTGTATAAGCCCGCGCCGCCGCATCCGAATTCGCAATCGTGATATTCCCAAACGGCTTCCGCCCAAGCACATTCGGCCGCGGGCCGGCCGCCAACGTTCGATCCGAATACCAGTCGTACTCATACGCGTACCCGTGCGCCCAGCGATTCACCGTAATCGCTTCAATATCCCGCGCCGCATCAAACCCTCCATCGCGCAGCGCTTTCTGCAGCTGCTCTCGGGTATTCCGTTCAATCGTCTCAAACGTAGTCATCGTCAACTCATACCGCCCCGCTCGGTACTGATCCTGCCGCGGCGCGCCCGGACTGCACGGCGTACGCAACAAGAACAGCGCCGCCGGTTCCGATGGCTTGCTGGGAAACTTATACTCCCCGATGCTCACCGGAAAATCTAGCGCCACATAGGAGTGATAACTCCCCGGCGCTTGAATCTGATGAATTCCCAAATTCGCGAACGCTTCCCAATTCCGTATCGCCACCCGCGTGTACAAAAATGGTGCCTTCACGCAATACTTCAGCGCCTTCTTCTGCGCCTCCGGCAACTCCGGACACAAATACGGCACCATGGCGTTGTAACAGGCCAGCACGCAGTGTTTGGTCTTCACCCGCTTCAGCTTCCTGTCTTGAACATAGGCAACGTTCACCCTGCTTGCCGACCCAGGGCCGCCGCCGCTCTGCTTCGCGTTCACCACCGTACTGCCCAGCCGGACCCGCACCGCATTCCCTTCTGCGTCCAGCTTCGAATAGTCCGCTTTCGCCGTTACCACATCTTCCATGGTGCTCCCCGGCACGCTCCCCGGTATCAACTGCCGCACCAGCAGCCGCGCCACAGTCGCATTCCCGTCCGGAAAATGAAAAATATACGGCTCCCCTTTTTCCGGTGGTGGCAACCCCAACCCGTCAAACCCTGCGTACAAATATGATCCGTAGTCGTCGGGATTCTCGTAACACCCATACGCCGAAATCGCTTCAATGCCTACTGCAAACAGATCGTGTGAATACTTGCGAAAAAATGCCAGCGATTCCGGCAGCGCTAGGCAATACTTCGTTAAAAAGTCCGCATAGCTGACGGACTTCAGCAGCGCCACTTTCTGCGTCCGCGTCTTCCCCGCCAGATAATCTTTTTTCTCCGTATACAGCCGCGCGATGTCTCTCTGCACCGCTTCCGACAGTGGCGTCTTCGCCAGAAACTCCGCCCACGGCGTCGTTCCTAGTCCCGTCACCAGTTTGTCTGCGCCAAACGTCTCCTTGTCAAAAAAACATCCCGTCGCCAGATCGGCATAAAGCTTTTGGTCGTACGCCTGATAAAACTTCTGCACATCAATTCCCAGTCGCGCCAACAATCCTTTCGCAACTTTGCTGTACTCTCCCGGGCTCTCAATCGACTGCGCCCCGCCGTTCGCCAGGAGCAGCCGCCCGCTCACTTCAAACTCATCCCGCCGCGCATGCCCGCCAAAATCATCATGCGGATCGAGAATCAAAATTCGCGATTTGTCGCCGAACCGTTGGCGGTAAAAATACGCCGCCGCCAGCCCACTGATTCCCGCCCCCGCAATCACCAGATCGTAGGAATCCTTCTCCTCTTCCACCGGCCCCAAAATGTCCCAACTCTTCCCGTCCCGCAACTTGTGCGCGAACTCATACGCCTGGTCCTGATCTCCCCGCAGCCCCGTCAACCCCGGCGGATAGTCAACCGGCAACGCCGACATCCTGCCGGCTCCCGTTTCCTCTCCGCTCCACGCGTAATTCGGACACGCGCCCGCGACCGCTCCACCCACCGCCAGCGCCATCCCATCCAGAAAATCACGCCGGGTGATCTTCCGCCCCATCCCCAATTCCCGGTCCCGATCGTCGTTCATTTGGCCTATCCGGAGAAAACTCCAATTGCCACGAAGAGTACCCTCCCCTTGGTTTGTAAGGGTGGGTCTTTCTGAACCGGCGCAATCTTACTAAATTATAGTAAGGTTCGCAGCTCCGGCAGGCACTGGCCTCCTCGCGTGCCTCTACTCCGCGCTCGGTTTTCTCGCCCAAGGCGTCTCAATCGCGTCCTGGTCGAGCGACCGCTGGGCCTCTCGGGTAGCTGGTACGTTTTACTTTTCCCATCGTCGTCCGCTATCGTGGAGGCATGTTCACCGGCATCATCGAACATCTCGGCACGATCTCCCGCCTCGAAAGCACCGCGTCGGGCGGCAAACTCACCGTCCACGCTCCCACCCTCGCCGGCACCCTCGCCGTCTCCGCCAGCGTCGCCGTTAATGGCTGCTGCCTCACCGTCGTCCACCATGACAACGGACAGTTCTCCGCCGACCTCTCCCCCGAAACCATCGCCAAAACTTCCTTCTCTTCCCTCAAGACCGGCACCCGTGTAAATCTCGAACCGCCTCTCACTGCCGGAAAAGAATTCGGCGGCCACTTTGTCCTCGGCCATGTAGACACCGTCGGCCGAGTCGCTCATTTGACCCAAGAGGGAGAAAGTTGGCTCTTGGGCGTCAAGATTCCCGCCAGCTTCACCCCTTACATCGTCACCAAAGGCTCGATCACCATCGACGGAATCAGCCTCACCGTCGCCGGCTGGCGCGATTCCATTGCCGAAATCGCGGTCATCCCCTACACGTTTGAGCACACCAACATTTCCGACCGTTTCTCCGGCGACCCTGTCAACCTCGAAGCCGACATCCTCGGCAAATACATCGAACGCTACCTTTCCCAGCGCCAATCCTCTTCGCCGGCATCGTCTCTCCGCGTCGAAGACCTGCTCCGCCAAGGTTTCTAACATGGTCTGCAGGAGCGGCCCGTAGGAAGCATTCGCTGGACGTTGGGAAAGTCAGCTTCCGACAAAACGCAGTATTTTCGCTAATTTTGCTGCGAAGACCGGGGCTGCGCCCCTGCACCAAGCACCCCAGACTAGAGTGCGTCCCTTCAGGCCAGGGAGGGAGCGCTTGAATCAAGTTCCATGTGGAAGCCGGCTGTTCTGTTATGCCCTCTTCGCCCGCGCCCCGCGCCAGTACAACGCCAATCCCACCGCCACCATCGCCAGCGTCGTCCCCACCACTTTGGCCAGGAAAACTTCTCGATCCGCCGCATCTCCCGGCGGCAGCACCGATACCAGGATCGAGAGCAGCGTCACCGCAAATGCCAGCGTGCACGCAATCCACACGCCGGCCTTGCCGCCTGGAATCAGCACCGCATGCTGATTGCTCTTCCGATCCGGTCGCCCTGCCAGCTTGATCGCCGCCGCAAACATGTACAAAAACGGGATGAAATACAAAATAATCGTAATGTCGATCACCGTTTGGTACGCGCCGCGCGTCGTCTCATTAATCTGGCTCAGCAGCAACACTAGCGCCGACAACAACGCCTGCACAATGATCGAAACGTACGGAGTCCGCCACTTCGGGTGAATTTTCCCGAACGCCTTTGGCAAGTAACGATCGATGCCCACCACAAAAGGCACGCGCGCAATCCCCGCCACCGTGCTGCCCACTCCACCGGCATTGCCCACCGTCACCAGCAACGCCGCCAGCACCCCGACAATTCCGATCTTTAGAGCGCTCGATCCAACTGTAATCGCGTGAAACACTCCACTTTTCGGATCAATCTCGTTCGCCGGCACCAGCGCGAGCAGCGAAAACGTTCCGATGATGTACATCCCGGCAATCAGCGCCGCCGCCGCAATCAGGGCGCGCGGTAAAGTCTTCCGTGGCTCCCGGATCTCCCCGCTCATGGCCGAAACCAGTTCCAGCCCGGTGAACGCAAACGCAATCTGCGACCAGAAATTCACGGTGTCCCAGTTCCACGTCGGCAACATGTTCGCCACCGTGAAGTGCGTCACCGAACCCTGCCTCAGCCACAGCACGCCGCCGATCGTCACCAGAATGAGCAACGGCGCATACGTTGAAACACCGCCGGCGTTCTGCAGCCACTTCCCAATATTCAAACCAATCAGGTTTAAGATCACTGCGACCGCGAGCAGCACCAGCGAGCCAATTAGCAAGTACGTCCGGTCTTGGGCCAGCGCCGCGCCTTTGCCGCCTAACACATACGCGCTCATCGAAGTGCTGGCCAATAACAGTCCAGGAAAATAAAAAATCGTGTAAATCCAATAGGTCCAGCCCGCGACGAATCCGTGAAAATCTCCGAACGCTTCCTTGGCCCACACGTACAGACCGCCTTCTTCGGGAAAGCGCGACGACAGTTCATTGATAACCATGGCCATCGGCACAAAAAACAGCAACGCCGCCAGCACCCACAAACTGATGGAGGAAGTCCCGTTGTGTCCGGCCGCCGCAATCCAGCGCGGACCGAGCACCGTCGCAATGTTGAACAGGAGTACGTCCCAAAAGCCCATTTCGCGGCAAAGCTGGCTGCGCGGATCGGAAGAATCGTTCGCGGGCTGGCTCACAGAGTCACGTCCATGGCCGGAATCAAGTTGTCCTGCGCCACGAAATTTTTCAGAAAAGGATCAGAAGAATTTGCAAAATCGTCCCACGAAGCAAACACGCTCGCGGTTCCGTCCTGTAAAAATACGATGGTATCGGCGATGCGCCGCGCCAGATGCGTGTCATGCGTCACCACAATTGAAGTGCGGTGAAATTTGTCTTTCAGGCGTTGAATTAAATCGCCCATGTGCGCGGCCATAATCGGGTCCACCATGGTCGTAGGCTCGTCGTACAAAATCGCCTGCGGATTCTGCGCCAGCGCTCGCGCGATGGCCACCGCGCGCTTCATTCCTGTCGAGAGCTCGCTGGGCACCTTGTCCAGCACGTCTTCCACTTCCAGTTCCTTCGCCAGCTTGTCCGTGTAGGCCGCCATATCGGCCTGCGTCAATCCAGGTTGGTCTACCAGCGGAAACGCGATGTTGTCCCGCACCGTAAGCGAATCGAAGAGCGCACCCGACTGAAACACCATCGTCACTTTTTTGCGGATGCTGTAAAACTGCTGCTCGCTGAAGTTCGTGACGTCCTCACCATCCACAATCACCTGGCCCGAATCCGCGCGCAAAAATCCCATGATGTGTTTCAGCGAGACCGACTTGCCCACACCGCTGCGGCCCATAATCACACAGGTCTCGCCCCGCTTCACGGCGAACGTCACATTCACCAGCACGGGACGCTCGTCAAACGCCTTGCACACGTCGCGAAACTCGAAATAATTCTCGGAAAGTTGTTGTGTTGTTTCGGGATGGGCGCCTGAAAATGCGGAAGTCGGTTTTCCTTCGGCCAAACTCACATTTGCTCCGTTCTCCAGATCCGCATTGCTTCTTCATAATCCTGTGGCGTGTTCATGTTCCAGAAAAGCCGGCCTGCGGTATCAAATCGTTTCCAGTGCGTCTCGTCAAGCACTTCCATGCGCAGACGTTTCATCGCGTCGGTCACCTTGCGCACCTCATCGTCAAACGCGCCCTGCAGCTTGACCAGCGACGCGGTTCGCCAGCAGGCACACAGTGGTTCCAGCCCATGCTCAGACGCCGGCACCATCACTTCCGCACCGCTCGCGAGTGCCTGCTCCGTCATGTACCTCAGCCACTGGTGCGTCAGAAACGGCATGTCGCAACTCACGATCAAGTTCCACTCACAAGCAGACCCGCTATGGTGCGTTGCGGCAAGCGCCGTGATGATTCCGCCGAGCGGCCCTTGGCCTGGCCAGCGATCCGGAACGGTCGCTGCGCGCAACTCGGGATATCGGCCGGCCGCCGCAATGACCTGCACGTCGCCCGCCACGCTCGCTGTCAGATCACGCATACGCGCCAGAACGGTTTCCCCCCCGAGTACCGCTCGCGCCTTGTCGCTACCAAACCGCGAACTGGCTCCGCCCGCCAGCACGTACCCGCGAAAGGCACCGACCGGTCTGTTTTCGCCAGTCACCCGTCAACCCTCACAGACCACAAATATCCCGTCACGAATCACTCTCTTCGTCCAGCGCTTCGCGACCGGGGCGTCGGATGCCGAGTTCGCGGAGCTTTTCTTGCAGACTCTGGCGGTGCAGACCGATCGTCACCGCAGTACGGGAAACGTTCCAGCGGTGCGATACCAACTCCTTGGTGATCCAGGCGACTTCAAATCTTCGCTTGGCTTCGCGGAAATCGCGTTCGCTCATCCCGGCGTCCTGGCCGCCGCTCTTTTGTACCAGTGGCTCACCGCTGACGACTTCTGCGGGTAAATCACTCACCATAATCTCCTCGCCGCGGCACATCACCAGGCTCCGCTCCAGCGCGTTTTTCAGTTCTCGCACGTTGCCCGGCCAATCGTATTTTTCCAGCGCCGCGAGCACTTCCTGGTTGAGGCTCGCCGAACGGCCGAGGCGCGCGGCGTGCAATTTCAGAATGGCATCGGAGAGCACACCGATGTCTTGCTTGTGCGCGCGCAGCGCCGGTAAATCAATCGTCACCACGCGCAGACGATAGAACAAATCTTCGCGGAATTTGCCGTTGCGGATTTCCGCAGGCAGATCCCGGTGTGTCGCGCTGATCATTCGCACGTCCACGGGAATCGATTGTGTCCCTCCCAATCTTTCGATCGTTCGGTTTTCCAACGCGCGCAGGACTTTCGCTTGCGTGACCGGATTCATGTCGCCGATTTCGTCGAGAAACAGGGTTCCTCCGTGAGCTTGCTCGAACTTTCCTTTTTTCTGCTGCGCCGCTCCGGTGAACGCGCCGCGCTCGTAACCAAAAAGCTCCGACTCGATCAGCGTTTCCGGCAGCGCCGCGCAGTTCACCGCGACAAACGCTCTCCCCGCACGCGGCGACCGCGCGTGAATCTCCTGCGCCATCAAATCCTTCCCGGTTCCACTCTCCCCCAAAATCAGAACCGTCGAATCGGTTCCCGCCACGCGATCGGCAATTTCAAACGCCCGGCGCATCTCATCCGAGCGCCCGATCATTCCGCCAAACTGTCCTTCGGCTGCGAGTTGCCGACGCAGCGAGTCATTTTCTTGCTCGAGCGACACGAGCTTGAGCAGATTCGCCACACGCTGCCGCAACTCATCCAGTTCGAAGCCCTTCACCAGATAGTCCGCCGCACCCAGCTGCAACGCTTCAACCGCGGTCTTCGCCGCATCCAGCGCGGAAACCATCAGCACAGGAACGCTGCTCCGCTGGTCACGAATCATCTTCAAAAACGACAGTCCATCCATTCCCGGCAGCACCACATCGAGCAGAACCAGATCGGGTTTTTCCGTTTGCAGCGCATCATGCGCGGCTTCGGCGGAATCGGCTTCGGCGATGCGATACTTCGACTCGAGCGCACGACGCAACCCGTGGCGCGCCGCCGGCTCGTCGTCTACGATCAGAATCGTTTTCATTTTTTCTCCGTTTCCGCTTTGACGGGCTCGGGCTGCGCTCTACAGACTGAAGTCTGTGCTAGCAAGACCGATCAGCCCGGCTTCTTTAACGGCAGCGAGACCAAAAATCTTGCGCCGCGTCCATTCGCGATCGGGCTCTGCAATTCCAGAGTTCCGCTGGCCTCGGCGACCCGCTTGGCGACGATCGCGAGTCCGAGACCGGTGCCCTGCGTTTTTGTGGTGAAAAATGGCTGCATCACTTTGTCGCGCAGGTCATCCGGGATGCCCTGCCCGTCGTCTTCGACTCGAATCAACGCACTTTGCTGTTCTCGCGCTGTCGTGACGCTGACGCGACCTTTTGCGCTGGCGGCTTCGAGCGCGTTGACCAGAAGATTCGAAAGAATGTCGTTGACGGCTTCATGGGCGGCGGAGACGGGAAGATTCCTGTTGCTGGAAACGGTGAGCGCGATGCTCTTGCGTTCGAATTCGGGGCCAAGCAGTTGCGTGATTTCTCTAACGACTTCGACCACGTCGCAGCCCGCGGTAGAGTCGCCTAAAACAGCGGGACGGCTGAATTGCAGAAGCTGGCTGAGTTTGCCAGAAAGGCGCGAAATTTCGGAGAGGACCATGTGCGTTTCGGATTTGAGCGAATCGGGCATTTCCGGGCTTTCAAGCTGAACCTGGAGTATGGTCTTGATGGAGCCGAGGGGATTTTTCAGGTTGTGGGAAATGCTGGCGGCCATCTGGCCCAGGACGGCGAGACGTTCGCGTTCGGCAAGTTCGCGTTCGAGGCGGACTTTCTCCTCGATGGCGCGGCACAGTTCGATGGCACCGGGTAATTCTTCGCATAGCAGCTCGAGCGCAGCACGGATTTCGCCGGAAAGAATGGCGCCGTGCGGACGAACGGTCAGCAGGCCGGGAACAGACCCGGGCTGGGCAACGGGAAAAATTTCGCTGCCGGGTCTATGCGCGAAATCGGGCAGGAGAGCTTTGCCGGCGGCCGTCTGGCCGATTTCGAAGGAGACTTGGGCGAATTCGAACTGCTGTTTGACGCGTGCGGAGACGAAGTCAACGAAATGGTGCAGATGGCCTTCGCGGGCCTTGTTGCGAATTTCGGCCACCAACGAGCGAACGTCGCCCAAGGGGTGCTGGGCGGTTTCGTGCAGGCGGCGCGCTAGCAGTCGCTGGATGGGTTCCACGAAGATCACGAGGACAAAAAGGAGAATAGAGGCAGTCGCCTCGGGAGGGAGCACGGGTTCAAGCAGGCCGCTGGCGCGGCGTACCAGGCTCAGGTAAAGAAGAGCCATGAAAGTGGCAGACACGGCGTACATCAAATTGGTCTGGCGGCCGATTTGAAGGAAGTTGTATTTCTGGACGGCGTAGATCAACGCGGCGAAGAACGGAATAGGCAGCAACGAGAGGCCGGTGGTGGCGATGGCGGTGGTCCGCGGGTCGAGAGGCAAATGGAGGATATGCAGCATCCCGGCCAACCAGGCACACAAACTCAAACCCCATCCCGCGAAACGGTGAAAGAGTTTCTCCTTCCGGTCGGTGGCGGCCCGTGCAAATTTGAACTGCCATCCCGCGCTGGCTGCAAGAGCGCTAAGTAGCAAGATGCCGAAGAACCGACCGAAAGCGTTGGCGGGAGCAAGGAAGTCAAATGCTGGGGCCGACGTCACATTGCGATACGCGCGTATGGCAAGCAAGACGACAAACACATAGGTGAATGTGAGGATCAAACGCTTCGAGCGACCGGAGTCACCGTTGGCCCGGGTGGTCAGATAGCGGGTGGCGGCATACTCCAGATGAAGATGCAGGAGCAGGGCAGGAGCGAAGCAGAGTCCTGCGCCGAGAATCGTCCAGGCGAAAGTGGAGAGAAGCGGCGGAGGTTGGGCGTAGTAGATCTGAGCATTGAGGGCGAGGAGCGAGCCGCCGTAGAAGAGGAAGAGGGCCAGGCAGAGAAAGAAGAAGACGCGTTCAAAGTTGCGCTGACGGCCGTAGCCGAGGATGACCACCATCCAGAAGAGCATCAGGAGGGTACCGGCGGTGTAACCGATCAGGCGGACGTAAAGCAGTGTGCCCATGCGACTCCGGGAGAGGAGGTGAAATCTTACGGTGAGAAAGAGAGCACTGCAATTGCCAAGTGCAAGAATTTTCTGGCATCCTTTAAGCACCTGAAATTATTACAGTTACATAGTCTTCCGGGTTAAATCGAATTGGTTGAAAATTCCGTGAAATGTCGGCGGAACGCTTGACTTGGAGTGTCAATTTGCTATATTAGCACTCGGCTGTGAGGAGTGCTAAGCCCTCTCTTAGCGAGTGCCTTACTGCAACGGTTTGCAGGTACAGCGAATCTGTAGCCAATGTAAGTACAAGCCACAGCCAAACCTTAGCAAGTTCACCTACGGAGGTTGTTCAAAGATGGCAGTCAATCTGACACCGCTGCACGATCGTGTGATTGTGAAGCGCATTGAAGAGAAAGAAACCGTGAAGGGCGGCATCATCATCCCGGACTCGGCAAAAGAGAAGCCGCAAGAAGGTGAAGTGATCGCGGTGGGAGCCGGAAAGCGCGAGAAGGGCGAATTGATTCCCCTCGACGTGAAGCCTGGCGACCGCGTGCTGTTCGGGAAGTACAGCGGAACGGAAATTAAGCTGGAAGGCGACGAACTGCTGATTCTTCGCGAGGAAGAGATTTTGGCGAAGCTGAGCGGTGCCGCGAAGGCAGCGAAGAAGTAAGCAGAAAAGCCGGGCCCAAGTCCGGCATTAGAGGATCTACGGCAAGTCCGAAGTAACGAAGTGAAGAGGTAAGAAAAGAAAGAAGCAGGAAGATTTCAGGAGGAAATTAGAAATGGCGAAGCAGATTGTTACGGGAGAAAATTCGCGCCAGTCGATTCTGCGCGGCGTGAATGCTCTTGCCGATGCGGTGAAGATCACGCTGGGTCCCAAGGGACGCAACGCGGTGATCGAAAAGAAGTTCGGCGCGCCGATTATCACCAAGGACGGCGTGACGGTGGCGAAGGAAATCGAATTGCGCGATCCGCTGGAGAACATGGGCGCGCAGATGGTGCGTGAAGTCGCGTCCAAGACTTCCGACGTCGCCGGCGACGGCACGACGACGGCCACCGTGCTGGCGCAGGCCATCTTCCGAGAAGGCGTGAAGACGGTGGCGGCAGGCGCGAGCCCGACGGCGCTGAAGCGCGGCATCGACAAGGCGGTGGAAGTGGCGGTCGCGGAAATCAGCAAGCTGCACAAGGACGTGAAGGGCGACATGATCGCCCAGGTCGGCACGATTTCCGCCAATAATGACAAGCAGATCGGCGGAATCATTGCCGAGGCGATGAAGAAGGTCGGCAAGGACGGCGTCATCACCGTGGAAGAATCGAAGACCATGGAAACGACGCTGGAAGTCGTCGAAGGCATGCAGTTCGACCGCGGCTACCTCTCGCCCTACTTCATCACCGACCCGGATCGCATGGAGTGCATCCTGGAAAACGCGCTGATTCTGATCCATGAGAAGAAGATCAGCTCGATGAAAGACCTGCTGCCGTTGCTCGAGCAGATTGCTAAGCTGGGCAAGCCGCTGTTGATCATCGCGGAAGACGTCGAGGGCGAAGCGCTGGCGACGTTGGTGGTGAACAAGCTGCGCGGCACGCTGCAGTGCGCCGCGGTGAAGGCTCCCGGATTCGGCGATCGGCGCAAGGCCATGCTCGAAGACATCGCGGTGTTGACCGGCGGCAAGGCGATCACCGAAGACCTGGGCATCAAGCTGGAGAACGTGAAGATCGAAGACCTGGGCAAGGCCAAGAAGGTCACGATCGACAAGGACAACTCGACCATCGTCGAAGGCGCCGGCAAGGCCGCTGAAATCGAAGGCCGCGTGAAGCAGATTCGCGCGCAGGTGGAAACCACGACCAGCGACTACGACAAGGAAAAACTGCAGGAGCGCCTTGCGAAGCTGGTTGGCGGCGTGGCGGTGATCAAGGTGGGCGCGGCGACGGAAACCGAGCTGAAGGAGAAGAAGGCTCGCGTGGAAGACGCCATGCACGCAACACGCGCGGCGGTCGAGGAAGGCATCGTTCCCGGAGGCGGCACGGCGCTGCTCCGCACCATTACGGCGATCGACAAGATCAAGGCGGATGGTGACGAGTTGGTCGGCGTGGGTATCGTGAAGCGCGCGCTGGAAGAGCCGGCTCGCCAGATCGCTCTCAACGCTGGATTCGAGGGCGCGGTGGTGATCGGCAAAGTTCGCGAGTCGAAGGACGAGAACTACGGCTTCAACGCGGACACCGGCGAGTACGTGGACCTGGTGAAGGCCGGCGTCATTGACCCGGCCAAGGTGACGCGGTTGGCGCTGCAGAACGCGGCGTCGATTGCGGGCCTGATGCTGACCACCGAGGCGTTGGTGGCCGAGCTGAAGGAAGACGACAAGAAGGCTGCTGCGGCCGGCGCTCCCGGACCGGGCGGCATGGGCGGGATGTACTAAGGTTTACCAGCAAGCCCAATACCTCAATCAAACGAAAGGGCGGTCCGGAAGTTCGGGCTGCCCTTTTTGGTTTGGGTGTGTTGAATGCAGAGTTTCGTGATGAGAGTAGGCGGGGGAGGTCGAATGAAATTCGAAAACGGGTCTACGAGCTGGCGGTAGCGCAGCACGCCACATGGGAATTTGCGATCGACGAGGAAGGGGAAGAAGGACCAGATGAGGCGACGGTGCGCCCTTCTGTCGTATCGAGTCATCATAGGGCCAGGCGCACCATAGCCGCAAATCATTAGTGCAGGAGGTAGGTCAAGTCGGATTTTTGGCGCGACGTCCTGAAGCCGGACAGAAGGACCCTGAAGCGAAACTACCAACCGCTCAATCGCAGCAATGCGGAAGCCTTTCCCTGACGTTTTCGAAGCCAGGTCGAACTCGCTCGGCGGACAAATCTCGGGAGCTCCCTGGATTTCTCCTTCTAGAATCGAAAATCATGAAGTACATACGATCCGCTAAGTAGCCGTAGCCGCGTTCCTTGCCTCGATGGCGGGGGTTCGCTACACTTTTTGAGCCTCAGTGAACGGCTCCTCAGGGGGGAGTCAACCAACATGCCGGGACTTTTGCAGCGGTTTTTGCCGCGCGAAGAGGGATTTTTTGAGCTTTTCGGCAAGCAAGCCGAAAACATCGTGGTGGGTGCGAAGGCGCTGCAGCAGATGCTGGCGCATTACACGGGCGTGCCGGAACAGGTGCAGACGATTAAGGCCGTGGAGCACCACGGCGATGAAATCACCCACGAAATCATGACCAAGCTGAACCAGACGTTCATCACGCCGTTTGACCGAGAGGATATTCACGCGCTTTCGAGCCAGCTGGATGACGTGATTGATCTGATTGACGCGGCGGCGAGCCGCTTTGTGCTGTACCGCGTGGGGACTGTGCGCGAGGGCACGATCGAGCTAGTGAAGGTGCTAGTGTCAGCCACCTGCGAAGTCTCCGCAGCGGTGCACGCGCTGGAAACCCCGGATGAAGCGCTGAAACACTGCATCGAGATCAACCGTTATGAGAATGAAAGCGACCGGATCTGCCGAACATTGATCGCCCAGCTGTTTGATGAAGAAAAAGATTCAGTGCAAATTATCAAGTGGAAAGAGATTTTTGAAGTGATCGAGACGGCCGTGGACCGGTGTGAGGACGTGGCCAATGTAATCGAGGGCGTGATCGTAAAGTCGGCGTGATGGCGCGGGGCCTTTCCCGCGCACAGCGGATGCAGGAGCAATCGCTCAGGCTGTGAAATCCAAAACGTAGAAGGAAGTGGCGAGTGGTGAGTGGCGAGCGGCGAGTGAACCTCCGAAATCTTAACGTGCGCAAGGGCGCTAGAGAGCCGCGACCTTGACCCCCTTCGCGTTGCTCATCGGGGTGATTTTTCTGACGCTGGCATTTGAGTTTTCGAACGGCTGGCACGACGCGGCCAATTCGATCGCCACAGTGGTTTCCACGCGAGTGCTGACGCCATTTCGGGCAGTGGCGTGGGCGGCCTTCTGGAATTTCGTTGCGGCCTTTGTGTTTGGGACGGCGGTTGCCAGCACCATCGGCAAAGGCATGATTCACATCGAGATGGTGACCCAGCAGGTGCTGCTCGCGGGTTTGCTGGGAGCGATCAGTTGGAACCTGATCACGCTGGTCTTGGGCTTGCCGACGAGCTCGTCGCATGCGCTGATTGGCGGCTACGGCGGCGCGGCTGTTGCTCATGCCGGATATAAGGCATTGATCCTCGCTGGCTGGGTGAAGCCGATCACATTTATTTTCCTTTCGCCGGTGGTCGGTTTCCTTCTTTCGATGATCTTAACGACGGCAGCAAGCTGGATTGTGCGTAGACAAAGGCCGCAGAAGGTGGACAAGTGGTTTCGGCGGCTGCAACTGCTGTCAGCAGCGTTGTTTAGTTTGGGCCATGGTACCAATGATTCGCAGAAAGGCATGGGAATCATCACCACGGCACTGGTGGCGGGCGGACTGCTGAGTTCGTTCAAAGTGCCGTACTGGGTGATCATCTGCTGCCACCTGGCCATGGGAGGCGGAACCATGGCCGGGGGTTGGCGGATCATCAAAACCATGGGGCAACGGATTACGAAGCTGACGCCATTTGGCGGGTTCTGCGCGGAGACTGCGGGCGGGCTGACCCTGGTGATGAATGCGGTATTTGGGATTCCGGTGAGCACGACGCACACCATCACCGGCGCGATTGTGGGCGTAGGGGCTTCGCGGCGGCTGACCGCGGTAAGGTGGGGCGTGACACGGCGAATTGTTTGGGCCTGGGTGCTCACGATTCCGGGAGCGGCGCTGATCGGCGCAGGCGTCTTTCATATAGTTCAGGCAGTGCTCGGCTAGACTCTCGTGAACTTACTGAAGAGAAAAGCGGCTTCGCGAGATGCGAAGCCGCTTTCCTCTTTTAGGGCCGCGCGTGTGAGCTATGGTTTGGCTTGCACGTCTTCCATGGCGGGCTTTTTGGGCATCGTCATAGCCGTGGCCGCTTTCGGCTTCCAGAAATCAGGATCCGATTTGATCCACTCCTCGGCGGGATAACTCATGGCCGGGTTGAATGCGAATAGTTGCGTTTGCAGTGATTCGACACAGGAAGCGAAGAGTTCATCCATTTTTTTGCCGTTGGCTTCGCCAATGGCCGAGCTCATTTGCTTTTCCATGGCGAAACCACGATCTACTTCGGATAGCGATTTGCGTGCGGTCAGTACGAGATAGGTGCCGCTGTCTCCGCCATAAACCAGCTCGAAAACGCCCCAGTGTGCTTCGGGATCGCCTTTGCCGTAGCCTTCCTTGGCCAGCTTGACAAGCTCTTCCCATTCCCTGCCCTTGCCACCGCGGATTTTGAACGCCATAACGTCGAGGTAGCGCATTTTGGAAATGTCTGCCATCGGGCGCAGGGACATGGATTCGCGGAAGTAGAAAACGGCCTGGTCCAAGGAATCGAGGAGATCGCCGTCGTTAAAGCCAGCGCGATCGATGCTGGAAGCGAGAGACGCGTTCTTGGCTACGGCGGCGTTATCTTTTTCCCAGGCTTCGAAGGAATCGTAGCGGGTCAGGAAAAGAGCGCGCTGCTTGCCGGTGAGCGAGGTTAAGGCCATATAGTGGGTAGGCCATTTGGCACGGGCCATGGCCTGGACGAAGGCGCTTTCCGCCTTTTCGTGAACGGCGCCGGCCTTGCCGGGCTTGGTGTATTCGCGAGTGATCTGCAGGACCTTGGGAATAGAGCTGCTGGACTGTTCCTGTGCTGAAGCGATCGAACAACAACTGAAAACGAGCGAGAAGCTCAAAAGCGTGCGACCGAGTGAATTCATGGGTGCAAACCTCCTCGTTTGCGAGCGGACCGATGGAGGAAGGGCCGGGGCAAAGGGCCTAAGAACCGACCAGAATGAGCCGGTCCAGAGTTACCAGAGCGACGAATCAACCAGAAGGCGTACTGAGTTGAACGAGAGTACTCAGGCGCGGCCCACACGTCAAGACGGCCGAATATGGCGTACCGGATCGCTTTGCACTGCGGCTGCGCGGCGTTATATTGGTGGTATCCAAACATCACGCGGAAATGGATTGTTTATGACCACGCCTGGAAACTCGCCTTTTTGCACCGTTGAGGAAGCCGTTGAGGAGATCCGCAATGGGCGGATGATCGTGCTAGTAGACGACGAAGATCGCGAGAATGAAGGCGATCTGGCCATGGCGGCGGAGAAGATTACTCCGGAAGCGATCAACTTCATGGCGAAGTACGGGCGCGGGTTGATTTGCATGCCGCTGACGGAAGAGCGCTGCGATGAACTGCACTTGCCACTCATGTCGCCCATCAATACATCGGTACACGGGACCGCGTTTACAGAAGCCATTGATGCCCGGGTGGGAGTGAGCACGGGGATCAGCGCGTCAGACCGGGCGATTACGATTCTGACGGCGGTCGATCCCAAGACGAAGCCGCAGGATCTGGCTCGGCCGGGACACATTTTTCCTTTGCGGGCGAGGAATGGCGGAGTGCTGGTACGGGCGGGACAGACCGAGGCTTCCGTGGATTTGGCGCGGATCGCGGGGCTGACGCCGGCCGGGGTGATCTGCGAAATTATGGGTGAAGACGGCACGATGTCGCGCGTGCCGCAGCTGGTGGAGTTTTGCCGAGAGCACCAGCTGAAGATGCTGACGGTGGCCGACCTGATTCGCTACCGGATGCAGCACGAGCGGTACGTACGACGGGTAGCGGAGACGGTTCTGCCTACAAGGCACGGGAATTTTCGGATGATCGCGTACTCGAGCGACGTGGATCATGACCAACACGTGGCGCTGGTTCGGGGGGAGTTGGAGGGGATGGGGCCGGCACTAGTAAGAGTGCATTCGCACTGCCTGACCGGCGACGTGTTCGGGTCGTCGGCATGCGACTGTCATGAACTGGTGGCGCACTCGCTCGAGGCAATCGCCAAGGAAGAGCGCGGAGTTTTTCTGTACTTGCATCATACCGGGCGAGGGTTTGGGATCGAGGCCCCGGACGAGGCAGGAGTGCTGCCGCAGATTCACATCCATGCGCGTGGTCAACTGGACCGCGAGCCGGCACGGCAGCGCATGGTGCAGCATGAGAGCGGCATTGGCGCTCAGATCCTTATTGATTTGGGGCTCAAAGATATTCGGGTGCTGACCAACCATCCTAAAAAGGTTGTGGCCCTGGAGGGCTACGGAATCCGGATCGCGGATCAAGTGCCCCTACGCATCGAACAGCCAAAGCCTACTCACCAATTGCTGTAGACCCAACTTGTGATTCACGGAAAGGGACGCACCAGGGGAGCGGTTCGCGCATCACTTGCGGTGCGTTCCGCGGGCGCTCTTGAAGGGGCCCTTTCCCGGCCGTCAGATACATGCGCTTTGGACCAATGTCCATGTTGGCGCGGAGATTGTCCACACCTGGCAAGAACCGTAGGGTGTGCGCAGCTTGGCCTTGGCGGGAGTGTAAGGGCCGTTGCCTCGGCGCTGCTGAGCTCATTCGTGGTGGCCGTATGCAGATTGATGGGATGGAGGGTGGATCTTTCTTGGCAGCGGATAACGGAAGAATTGCGTGCGAGAAGAGAGCCAAGATGAAGAGAGTGAACACGCAGGAGGGAATCTGCACCGCCTTGAGTCAATCGTCAGGCGTTGTGCTCGGGGACTGTCAAGAAATCAGGGCCCCACTTGCGTCGAAGATCTTGAGTTCACCGAACAGAGCAGCCTGGGATTCGATTTGGGAGCGATCGCCGACCACGACAATTTGCATGTTCGCCGAGTCGAAATAGGCGCGAGCGGCCGCCAGGACGTCGGCGGGAGTGAGGGTGCGAACTTTTTGCCGGTACGTTTCTAGGTAGTCTTCCGGAAGTTCGTTGAGCGCGAGCGTAGAGATTTGGGAAAGTAAGCCGCTTTGCGTGGCCAGGCCCATGGAGAAGACGCCGGTGAGATAGTTCTGTGCGTCGAGGAGTTCGCTCTCGGGAACCGCGAGCGAACGTAGCTTGTCGATTTCGTAGAAGATTTCCGTGAGGGAGGCAGCGACCACTTCATTGCGAACGGCTGCGGAGACGGAAAAATAACCGTACTGGCGGAGAGGATTCACGGCGCTGCGCGGGCTATAAGTGTAGCCCTTGTCCTCCCGGATGTTCATGACCAGGCGCGAATTGAAGGCGCCACCATAAAGACTGTTGGTCAGGCCCAGCTTGATCCAATCTGGATGTTGGCGAGTGATGGCGTGGCATCCGCAAAGTATTTGCGTTTGTACCGCACCAGGAACGTGAACTAGATACACGCGCCGGCCGATGGGAGTCGGAGGCGCAGGCGATTCCTGCGGGATGGGCCTCTTTCCGGTCCAATTCGCAAAAACCTTTTCGGCGTCGTCCCGCATTTTCGCCGGTTCAAAATCGCCGACGAGGAGGAGGATGGCGTTTTCTGGAGTGTAGAAGTCGCGATAGAGGGTCTGCAGCTGCTCGGCAGTGTATGCCGCAACCTGTTCTTCCGTTGGCGAGACCAGGGAGTACGGATGCTTGTCAAAAAGAACCTTCCGCATGCGTTCGCCGGCCAAAAAACCGGGCTGGGTTCGCTCGAGCTTTACTTCTTCGAGCTTCTGGCGACGTTCGCGGTCGAATTCTGAAGCTGGAAAAGAAGCTTCGCGGGCCAACTCGCTGACGAGTCGAAGGAGCGGTTCGGCGTGGTCGCTGAGGCCAGCAAAGGAGATGGCGCTGGTGTCCTGCCCGGCGCTGAGGGAAAGATCGGCGCCGAGACCCCGAAGGCGCTCTTCAATTTCGCGGCTAGAGCTTCTGGCGGTGCCGGTGCGCACCATCGTCGCCGTCATCTCGGCGAGAGAGACGGCTCGATTGGCAGCTGCGGCATTGCCGGAACGGAAGAAGAGTTCCCCATGAAACTTGGGAACCGTGTGAGACTCGACGAGGATGAGTTCGACGCCGTTAGAAAGTTTGGCTTTGGTACGATGGGGCCAACGAACTTCGCGCTCGGGAGCCAGGTCAGGAACGGTGGAAGTTGTGCGCGGAGCTTGCATAGCCATTACGCGGCCTCCTGGGAAGTGGCGGCGGGGGTACGGAAGACGATGGCACGATTTGCCGGCTTGAGGTAATTTCGCGCGATGTTCTGTACTTGTTCTTTTGTGACGGTGAGGAAACCGTCGAGTATGGAGTTCACGAGCTGTGGTTGGCCATCAAACAGTGTGAAGCAAGCGAGTAAGTGCATCAGGCCATATTTCGGCATGTAACCGCCACGGCCACCCTCAAGGGTGGCGAAATAGTCCGAGCGCCATTTAACCTTGAGCTGCTCTAGCTCGGAGTCAGCAATTCCCTTCTCCTGGACTTCCTGGATGATGGCGTCGAACGCGGCCAGTGCCGCTTCGCCGGTGATCTCCGGTTTGTGCAGGATGCGCGTGGTCATTTGCGAGGGGCCGTTGTAGCCGAAAATATCGTCGATGCCTCCGTCCGCTTCGACAGCAAACTGTTTTTCGAGCACGAGTTCCCTGTAGATGCGGCCGGCGCGCCCACCGTGCAGAGACTGATCGAGCAGGGCCATGGCACACCAATCGGCGGTGCGGCGCTGGGGAAGGACATAACCAATAGCCATGGCGGGAAGTGTGCCGAATTTTTCCAAGACGTTGCCGCGGCGCTCTTCAGATTGTTTCGGTTCGGAAGGATCAGCGAACTTGGGCGGGAGGCCGGCAGGAATGTTGGCGAAATGGTTTTCTGCGAGAGCGAAGCCTTCGGGAGGATTCACGTCACCCAGGATCAGCAGTACCGCATTATTAGGAACGTAGTAGGTGCGGAAAAATGTCTGCACGTCAACAAGGCTGGCCGCATCGAGATCGGCGAAGTCGCCATAAAAGTTGTGCGCGTTGGCCCAATTGCGAAAGGCCACGGGAGGCATGTCCAACCAGGGGAAACCTCCGTAGGGCTGGTTCATGACATTGACGCGGACTTCTTCCTTCACAACGTCGCGCTGGTTGCGAAGATTTTCGTCGTCCACTTTAAGCGCACGCATGCGATCGGCTTCGAGCCACAAGACGCGATCGAGAGCGTTCGACGGAACAGCTTGGTAATAGTTGGTGACGTCGTACATGGTGGAACCGTTGAGCACACCGCCGCTGGAGTTGATGAGCTTGATGTGCTGCATCTTGGCCGCATTTTCGGATCCCTGGAACATCATGTGCTCGAAAAGATGAGCGAAGCCGCTCCGTCCCTGGGGTTCTAGGCGAAAACCGATTTTGTAATAGACGCCGACCGTGACCACCGGGGCAGTCGAATCGGGAGCGACCACCACGTGCAATCCGTTGGCGAGCGTTTTGTGTTCGATGGGAATTTGCAATGGCATCAAGCGCTTACCCCTTTGGTTTTCAGAGAATGAACGGATTTCTGCGAAATTTGGCCGAGGGCAGCCAGAACGCTTTCCGGATCGCGGGCGAGTACGCGAGCGGCCAAGCGATTCATGGCGCGATAAGCAGCGAGATATTCCTCGGGGCGCGAGCGCAAAGCTTCTTCATGGGCTGCAATGATGCGAAAGTCGCCGCGACCCAGCGGCCCCGTCCACGCCGCACGGGCACCTAGTCGCTCCTGATTTTCAAGCACCTGACGGGCCAGCGGCAAGAGCGCGCGGACGGCTTCGCGACGCTTCAGTCCGATGGAGGCAAAAAGCTGAATGGCTGCTTCCATTTCGGCTAGCATCTGCCCGGCAGCCATGCAGGCGGCCGCATGGTAGAGAGGCTTGGCCGCGGAATCAAGGCGCAAGGTCAGGCCGCCCAGCGTCCGGACAAGCGAGCGGGAAACGCGGACTGCACCAGCGTCGCCTTCGATGGCGAAGACGCGTCCCTCAAGGTTCGGAGCACCATATCCGCTAAAGGATTGTAGGGGATGCACTGAGCCTACCGATGCGCCCAAGTGGCGTAGCGGAGCCAGCACCTCGGAAGTGAGTGCGCCGCTGGTATGCAGGATAAAGCGTTTGCGGGCGCCCGGCTCGCCGACACTGGCGAGCCGCCGCACAACTGCCTGAATCGCGGAATCAGGAACCGCAATCAGGATGATTGGCGCAAGAAACACATCGCTCGAGAGTGTGGCGCGCGCGCGGCCCCCGCCAATCGATCGCACGGCACGGCGCGCGGTGGTTGGGCTTTGTGTTACGACGGAGTGGATCCTCCAGCCCCGTTCACGGAGTGTGCCGCCCAAAGAGCGTCCGAGTCGTCCGGCTCCGATGATGGAGATTCCGCAGCGCTTCACCATGTTAGGATACCGTGTCGACGGCATCGAACACCAACGCATGCACCTCATCGGATTGGTCCTTTTTTCTCTTATTTCCGCGTTTTGGATCTTACAGGGTCTGCGAATCGGGCGGGGAGCGCTGCGCTTACCGCATCTGAAAGACCACGCGCCCTGCGAACTTGACGATTGTCCCAGTGTCTCGCTCATCTTTGCGGCGCGAAATGAGCAAGAGAAGCTTCCGCAGGCACTGGCGACGCTGGAGATGCTGGACTATCCAGCACTGGAAATTATCGCAGTGAACGACCGCTCCACTGATGCAACCCCTGCCATTCTCGGCGACGAAGGCAAAAACCATGGCCGATTCAAAATTGTCAACGTCGAGAGTTTGCCAGAAGGTTGGCTCGGCAAACCTCACGCGTTGCAACGCGGTTACGAAGTCTCCAAAGGAGAATGGCTGCTCTTTACGGACGCTGATGTGCGCTTCAAACCGGATTCGCTACGAAGAGCGATGGAGATGGCCAGGTCGCGGGGTCTCGATCATCTCACCCTGATGGGCGACGTCGAAATGCACGGATTCTGGGAAAAGACGGTGCTGACCTTCTTCGCGCTTGGGTTCTACATCGGGACAAACCCCGCCGCAGTCTCTGATCCGAATTCGCGCGCCTACCTTGGCGTTGGTGCATTTCAATTGGTGAAACGGAACGCCTATCAAACGAGCGGAACACACCGCCGACTGGCGATGGAGGTGGTGGACGACCTAAAGCTTGGAAAAATCGTAAAGCGTGCCGGATTCCGGTCGGGAGTGGGATTGGCAGGAGACTATGTGAGCGTTCGATGGCACGCAGGGTTGCGAAACATCGTTCGCGGCGTGACCAAGAATTTCTTTGCGGTTGCGGGCTACCGGATCGGAACGGTGGGGTTGCAGTTGGCTGGAATCTTCTGCACGAATCTACTGCCTTTTCTGGCATTGCCTTTCGTCCACGGATGGACGCAGGTCCTGGCGGCACTGAGCGCAGCGGTAGCTCTTGCCGCACACGTGGGAACGGCGCGAGTGATGAGAGCGTCGGGTTGGTACGCTGCGACGCAACCCCTTGGCGCAATCATTTTCGGCTATATGCTGCTGCGTTCAATGGTGGTGACACTGAAGCAGGGCGGCGTGGTTTGGCGCGAGACCTTCTACCCGCTGGAGAAACTGCGCCGAGGACTTGTATGAAATCCGCCCAGAAAAGCTTCTTTTACCCAGCTTGCGTCTGATCGGAAACATCGCGGCTAAAAGCCCCCGACAAATCCTGGTTTTTGATAGAACGAATACGGTCGCGGAGCTGTGCTGCCTTCTCGAACTCAAATTTCTTGGCGGCCTCGCGCATCTGCGCTTCGAGTTTCTGAAGCAGTTGGGCTACTTGCTCTTCGGACTTGGCTCCGGCCACCGCGGCATCGAGCTCGCCAGCATCGAGCGGGATCGTAACGTAGTCGGCCTCGACGATATGCGCCAGCTCCATGTCTACGCCCTTGACGATGGATTGGGGCGTGATGTTGTTCTCCTGGTTGTAAGCGATCTGCTTTTCGCGGCGGCGATTGGTTTCGGCCATGGCCTCATTCATGGAACGCGTGCGCGTGTCCGCGTAGAGGATGGCACGGCCCTCGACGTGGCGTGCGCAACGGCCGATCGTCTGAATCAAGGATGTGGCGCTGCGCAAATATCCTTCTTTGTCGGCGTCGAGAATCGCAACCAGTGAAACCTCGGGTAGGTCCAATCCTTCACGCAGGAGGTTGATACCAATGAGGACGTCAAATTCGCCGCGGCGCAGGTCGCGAAGAATTTTGATGCGATCGAGCGTTTCCACTTCAGAGTGCAAATAGCGGCAGCGGACGCCGATTTCCGTGAAATATTCGCTTAGATCTTCTGCCATGCGCTTGGTAAGCGTGGTGACCAGCACGCGTTCGTTCTTTTCTGCGCGAATGCGAATTTCCTCAAGCAGGTCGTCCACCTGGCCCTTCACGGGGCGAATTTCGATTTGTGGGTCAACCAGACCCGTCGGGCGAATGACTTGCTCAACAAAGATACCGCCGGACTTGGTCAGCTCGTATGGCCCTGGCGTGGCGGAGACGTAGACGATTTGATTGGTGCGATTTTCAAATTCCTCAAAGGTAAGGGGGCGATTATCGAGCGCGGAGGGCATGCGAAAGCCGTAGTCCACGAGCGTTTGTTTGCGAGCACGATCACCATGATACATGCCGCGCACCTGAGGCACGGTTTGGTGAGATTCGTCGATAAAGAGCAGATAGTCCTGCGGAAAGTAGTCCAACAAAGTGGGAGGAGCTTCGCCTGGAAGGCGGCCACTAAGGTGGCGCGAATAGTTCTCGATGCCGTGGCAGTAGCCGATCGTGCGCATCATCTCGATATCGAAGAGCGTACGCTGAGTCACTCGCTGCGCCTCGACGAACTTTCCTTGCTTCTCGAGTTCCTTCTTCCACCACTCCAGCTCTTCCACAATAGTGACGATGGCGCGCTCGCGCTGATCTTTTGGCATGACGTAATGCGTTCGCGGATAGATCGGAACGCGTGCGAGATCCTGCTGGCCGGAACGGACTTCACCGGTAAGCGGATCGATCTGGCGGAGCTTGTCTATCTGGTCGCCCCACATTTCCAGGCGATAGGCGTTGTCTTCGTAGGTGGGATAAATTTCGATAACGTCGCCGCGCACGCGGAACGTTCCGCGGCGCAGGTCTTCACTGCGCTCGTACTGCACGTCGACAAATCGGCGCAACAATGCCTCGCGGCTGGTTTGCAATCCTTTTTCCAGCATGACGAGCATGCCGTAGTAGGCTTCCGGCGAGCCGATTCCATAGATGCAGCTCACGGAAGCGACGATGATGACGTCGCGGCGCTCAAACAAAGAACGCGTAGCACTCATGCGCAGCTTGTCGAGTTCGTCGTTGATGGTCGCTTCTTTTTCGATGTACACATCGGCGGCAGGAACATAAGCTTCCGGCTGATAGAAATCGTAGTAGCTGACGAAGTACTCGACGGCGTTTTCTGGAAAGAAACTTTTAAACTCGTGGTAGAGCTGAGCTGCGAGCGTCTTGTTGTGGGCGAGGACAAGCGCCGGACGACTCAAGGCCGCGATGACTTTTGCCATCGCGAAAGTCTTGCCGGAGCCGGTAACGCCAAGGAGCACTTGATGCTTGTCACCCGCGTCTATGCCGCGTAACAATTGCTCAATCGCCGCGGGTTGATCGCCGCGTGGCTGGTAAGCGCTCTTCAGCTTGAAATCCATCTGGGCTGCTCCTGTTGGTTCGCGGAGAGACACGCAAACTTTCATTATAACGCGCGCGGCAAGCGGCTCGATTCGCCAGGCGACGGCAGAGGAGTCCCGTGCTTCAGGGGCTAACTACCCGTGAACCTCTTACGGAGCGTCGGAGAGCAACTCAATCTTTGAGCGGCTCTTCGCAGCGATGCGGTAACGTACCTGGTTGGAGCTGTCTGCCAGCGCGACGGTCACGTCCATGGATTGCTGAACGTCTTCGGTGGATCGGATCAAGAGTCCGTTGCTGACCGAAAGGTACAGGATGGTCTCGTTTTCACCGCTGGCGTTGCCCCTGGTCATTAGCCCACGCAGCTTGTAGTCCTGCGGCGTTGTATCTTTCGGCGACGATTTCTGCCGCAGTTGTGCGCGCACGAAAACGACAGCACACATTTCGTGTACGTCTGGTATTTTGCCGCTTTTGTCCGTGGCAGTGTCGCGCTCCGAAGGGCGGCACGCCTCCTGTTTCACGTATTCATATTTCCTTTCCCAGGACAATCCCGTAATTAGAGCCGGGGAGGTCTCGGGCTCGGACGTTTCCCACCGCTGGCCACGACGCACGCCCGATTTCGGAAAAGTCATTACGGAAGTGAAGCGGCTAAGCCAGGTGTTCCAAGCGTATTGCTGCACGACGGAGAGCTTATCGAATCCTCGGATTTGAGACGCCGTGCCGTTGCTAGCGATGCGTACCTCGACGAGTTTGTCGGGGGTCGGAACATCTTGTTCACTCGAGGACTCCAGCGGAGCCCGCGTCGAATTCCTCTCCGACAGGTAAGTTTTCAAAAGGAGGCCGGTGGCGCTTGCGTCCACAACGTCCACGTGGAGGAGGCACAAAGCATTTTCGCTCGTGCTGGGAGGGGCTTGTGGCGCGGTAACCTGGCTTTCGACTTTCGTGGAGCGTGATCCACTGAGCTCGATCTGGTAAGTCAGCGTTTGGCCGGCATGCAAGCGGGGAGTCACGATAATTCGCTGCGCCGAAACTGGATTTGCGAGGAGAACAGAGGCCAGACAAGAGCAATTCCCTAACCAGCGAACCAGCGTCACGGCAAGCGCTCAATGATTACAGAGGTTGTGAGCTTTGAGGAAAATTCGGGAGGCCCGAGGAGCCCTGCGATTGTTTCCATCTTGTGCCTGGTGGTGCGGGATGCAGAGCGGTTGGCGCGCAAAACGCTGCCGTCAATCAAGGAGAGGGTGGTGATTGAATCGGCAAAGAAACCTTCGTGCCGCGGAGCGCTTTCGAGATGGGTTGTCACGCCCTTGGTTATTGAAGCTCGACCCGGAGCATCCCAGCCGAGTTGCTGGACGACATGCAAAGCGGCGGCCGGCGTGTCCGACTGCGCGTCCAACCACTCAGTCGATTCCGATCCTTGCGCATCCTGGAGTAAGTCTCCAGAAGGGTGGAGCTCTTGCCTGGCTCTAGCCCCAGCTTCAAACAGCAACGTCGGAAGAATCACGTTGGGACGAACCGCACGCCGTAGCCAGAGCGCTAACAGCGGTGGCGCCTCCTCCCCTAAATCCGGTGGCTCGCTGGGCGCACCGGCTTCGTGCAACGAACCTTTCGAATCCTCGGCGTAATGTATCGTGAGCGCCGAGCTAAGCGATGCACAGAGATGCTCGAGCGACGCCAGCAACCTGGCGTCGGATTTCCCACCCGGCTGCGGGATTTCCTCGCATGGCTGATCCTCGACAAAACTTTCCTCGATCCCCGCGACGCCGTCGGGCCCGACAGATAGTACCCGCCGCGTGGCCCGCCACCTCAGCTTCACCTCGGCCGCATGCGTGACAGGCATGACGTACGTCTTGGATGCCACTGTCTCGGTCAACACGCTCTCGGTCTGCGCTTTCAGGATGACGGACACGTTATATCGTTCCTCGGTTTTCGCAACGAAAACGCGGCGGAGAGGTTTGTGTTGCACTTCCGCCGCGCAATGGGCCGGCAACGCATGGACAACCGACAGCAAGCAGAGTTTTGTAAGGCATTTGCCGGCGTTCATGATGGCACAAGACTAGTGAGGCGAAGACTTCGCCAGAGTGCGGTCGAGGAAATCGCTCGCGGCGCTATAAGCCTTCAGCCACGAGTGGTGCAGTAGGAAGTCATGGATCTCGTCCGGAAAAACAAGCTGTTCGATATACACGCCACGTTCGCGCAAACGCGCCACCAGATCCACGGTTTGCGCGAAGTACACATTGCGATCGTCGTCGCCGTGAATAAAGAGCACCGGCGATTTCCATTTGTCCACCGAAGAAACCGGCGAGGAGTCGTGCGCCAGCTTCGTCAACTCCGGGGAAATATTCTTGCCGTCCCAATTGTCGGTAGGCCAGTCGTGCACACCATGAAAATCGACGCCGGCTGCAAAAACATCGGAGTTGCGCGCCAAACCGAGTGCCGTAAGGTAGCCGCCGTAACTTCCGCCCCACAGACCGATACGCGACGGATCCACATCGGGCCTCGATTGCAGATACTTCCCCGCCGCGATCACGTCCTGATATTCGCTCGCGCCACGACCAGCACGGCCCGGAGCTTCGCGGAAAGCGCGACCGTAACCAATGCCGCTGCGGTAGTTGACCGACAGCACGACATAACCACGGCTGGCCAAATACTGATTCATGCCATACGCATTCGAGTAGTAGTACATGTAATGCCAGCCCAGAAGCATCTGGCGCATTGAACCGCCATGAAAGAAAAGAACTCCGGGGTGCTTTTCGGCTGGTTTCATATTTTTCGGCAGGAACAACTGGCCGTGAATATCGAGCCCATCCGGCGACTTGAAAACAACTTGCAGCGGCGTAATGAGATGGTCCGCCGGAAATTGAACTGGCCAAGTCTCAGAAGCCAACGGTTTCGGTTCAGAGGAAGAATCAGCAGATCGCAGAACAAAAAGCCGCGCAGTGTGTGAAGCATCCGAACCGATGAACGCGAGATGACTCGAACCGGCCACTGCAACGGGACTCCATTCAATCCCTGCTCCTCTGCTTATCTGCGCTAGCGTGCCACCCGAGGTTGCTACGCTCCACAAGTGCCGACGGTCGATGTCGCCGCAGTTGGAATTGAACAAAATAGTTCTTTCGTCACGCGTGAACGACCATTGTTCGACTTCACAGTTGCCGGGCGTGAGCAGCTTGGTTGCTCCTCCACTCGCCGCGATGGCATACAGGTGTTGCCAACCGTCCTGTTCGCTCGCGAACACGATCCGATTGTCGGCAGCCCAATGAGTTACACCGCCCCCGGTGTCGTCTGCCATGTAAGGAAAAGAATCCTGCAGTTCTTTGCCACTATGCCAAATTTCTTTCGCAGCCCACGAATTCGTGTCGGCTACCCAGATCGCCCACGGATGCGGCCGATCCGGCTCAATGAAGTAGCCTTCCGGAGTATCACGCCGAACCGCCGGCCGGCGTATGTATGATAGCTGTTTGCCATTCGCCGACCATTCCGGTGTCGAATCGCTATCGACGGTTGGCGCAACGAACCTTACGTCCTTCGCCGCCACATCGTATATGCCGATGAAGCTGTGGTCGCCACGTTCCGAGGCAAAAGCAAGCTTGCTGCCATCGGGAGACCATCGCTGTTTCACATTGGTGCCGCGAATCATCAGTTGGACAGGCTTGTCTTTGGAGCCCAGCGTCGCGAGCCACAGCGCTCCATCTTTCACATAAGCGCAAACGCCTTTGCTGGATACTTGTGGCGCATAGCCTGCGTCAATCTTTTGCGGTTCCCCGCCGCCCCAGGCAATCCAGTACACCGCTGGTTCAAATCCTGCCGGATTGCTGGTCGGATTCGGCGACTGGCCAGCGCGATTTTTCCCTTCCCCGCGCGCGTAAACGATGGTGTTAGCGTCTTCTGAAAACTGCAGGCCCGAAAGCTCTTGTCCGTCATCTTCCGTGTACGAAGTCAATCGCCGGGCCTTAAATTCCGGCGCCTCCGCCACATAAATATTTCGCTGGCCTCGTTCGTCCAAAATCCAAGCTATCCGCGGTGCCGAATTCGCGGCGGTCAGACCGCTTGGGAATGGCGCACTCAATACCTGGTCCAACGTGAAACTTTGCTGAGCTTTAGTCGGAACCGCCATCCCAATAGCCATCAAGGTTCCGCACCACAACGCGGCTGCCGACCAGGATCGGACTCGAACGTCAACGCTCATCATGCTCCTTCAGTCCCCCGGCTGTTGCGCGGTGGCTCTTTCGAGGGAAACCTTTGGTTCGCTCAGCGGGCCGGAGATGGTCAAAAATCGAACGGTCTCGGCGCGCCCCGTGCGGCCTGGAGTATGGCTCTCTGCGGTTAGGTCCGTATCTTGCGAAAAACTTACGCTTCCTTTAAGCAAGAATTCTTCAGACGGCGACGCCAGCCGCAGCGAGTTCAGCTCAAAGCCGCCATCGCTGATATGAAAGGTGCCAGAACCCGTAGGCCAGCGTGAACTTCCCGTCTTCCATTCCCCTCGTGCCATCGTCTCGGCCAAATCCCAACCACGCAACTCGACTCGATTGAGTTGTAATGCGCCCTTCCCCGCCAAGCTCTTCAGCAAGGCCTCACGCCCGATTCCGGCAGCCTGCAGCTCGACGCTGCCGCTCGCCGTCCCAGCCAAGTGCTCGGCAAGCTGCTCAAGCCAGGGCGTCTGTGCCAGCGAAACATGCTCGAACGTCGCCGAAACCTCATACTTCGGACTTGCCGAAAGCGTCGCTATCAGGTGTCCTTGCGCGAGACCGCCAGACCATTGCGCCTGTGCGTTTTCCATTTTCAGCTTTAGCCCATTCAAGCTTGCGTGTGCCCGAAAACCCTTCAAGCCAATCCTTTCAACTGCGATTTCAGCCACCTTCAGATCGCCCTCGGCGCGAAGTCTTTTCAACACCGCACTGGATGAGGGCGGCTGAGGATTTCCGCCCAAAGCCGCGGGCAGCAGGCGCTGCAGCCAGCCTGGTCGCGCGCGCGGACCAATCCAGCGGTCGAGCTCCGCGGCATCCAAATGATCTGCCTGCAACTGGAACTCCCAACGCGGAATCTCGCCTTCACTGGTGTCTTTGCTTTCGATTTGCTCCACGGTACCGCTCCAGGTCGCACCGAAGGCGCCGACTTTTCCCAGCGAGAACTTGCGCCGCGCCCCGCGCCAGTCTGCCCGCAGATTCTCCAACTGAATCGCCTGGTTGAGCCCGGCGACCTGCAAAGTCGCTCGCGTCAGATCTGCGTGACCGTTCCATGCCCCGGGACTGCCTCGGCTCCATTCCCAGCGCAAATCTCCAGCAGCCCTTCCCGATAGGTCCCAGCCGCGCCGCAAATCAAGCCCGAACGCCGATGTGATGGTCAGCAACGCCTCCGACTGTGGCAGTTGCCCTTCGATGCGCACGTTGCCGGTGTGCTGCTCCAAGTCATCTTGAATCGCAACGTTGATATTTCCAGCCGAGGGATTCATCGCCGAATCTTTGGCAATGGCAGGCATCGTTGAGCGTTCTATGGCTCCCGTCTTGCGTACCGGTACGCTTACTGTAAAAGGCTCGACCACCAGCTTGCCGTGTTGCGTGCCGCCTCGAATCGCCCGGACATTCACAGCCGACGAAAAACCCGGTACGGTCCAGCGCCCGCCCGGACTGGAAAATGCCGCTTCCTGCAACTTTAACGGCCAGCCCCGAAAGCTCGCGGTTCCCGTGAAATACTGCGCCGCTACAATTTCTTCCGAGACATCGGGCTGAAAAGCGCGGTACGAGTTCAGAAGATCGGTCGCTTGGATTCCCGCGGAATCCAGTCGAATCTCGAACTTCAATCCCGCAGTAGTTCTCATCGAAGCCGTTCCGCGCAGGTTGGAGCGCGGCGTCTCGATGATTACGTCGCGCGCCTCGGTAATCCCCAGTGCTGGATTCCAGTGGCCTTTCAAGCGAAGGCCAATACGGGGATTGTCGTCGCGCTCGGCCAAATCCCAGCGGTGAATTTCCGTCGCTCTGGCTTGGATCGCAAATGTCCAATCGCCCAGAGCGACGTGCTCGGTTTCGGGTAGCGAGCTTTCGTCGCTGTCGGCGGTCGCTTCACCGGCAAAGGTACCTCGTACTCCGAAATCGCGGCCGCCGAGCAAACGAAACACATCGGCCAGCGAGGATTTTGCCCAGCTCACTCGCAGGTGCGCCGGCCGCAGGCGGACCGAAGTCCCGGCAACCTCCCCACTCACACGTACCGTCCCCGCAAGCTGAAGTGGTACTCCGCTACGCCACGGTTCGGCTTCCAAATCAAGCCGCCAGCGGCCCGCTGCGGTCTGCTCCACACTTCCCTCCACTTGCTGGAAAGCAAATGAAGCTTTGTCTTCGCCAACTTTGAAATTCACGCGGCCGTCGTTGATCTCCATTTTCTGCAGGTGGTGAGTTGGCGGTGCGGCCGACTCATGGAATCCTGACGTGCTGTTTTTCGCCTCCGCCACGGCGCTGGGGAGCCACCGCTCCAGGTTCCACTGACCCTCGCCGTTTCGCACTAAAGTCAAACTGGGCCGGTCCAGCCGCAGTGTCCCTAGTTCGAATCGTCCGCGAACAATGCCTCTCCAGCGGAGGCGGGCGGAAAGTCTGTCGGATCGTAAGAAATATTCGTTGCCAAAGGCCGGATCTTCTCCGACCGAAATTGCATACGCGTCAAGCTGAGGCGCTGGAAAGAGGCTGGCGGAAAATTCACGAACTTCCACGGGACGCCCAAAAGAGCTTTCCAACTGCCGCGTCAAGAAGGCATGCACCCGCGCCGTTCGCGCCAGCAGCGCAACCCCGAACTGCAGCATCAGCCCCGCCAGCACTAAGGCGAGAACCAGTTTCCACCATTTTCGTATTCTATTCACTGAAATCGATGCGGAACGGTCGCGCCGTTCGTTGCGGAAAAATTCTCGCAGACTCCGTCCACAATTGATAGCGGCCCGGTGTCGATCAAGCGCGCCACCCGACTCCTAATGCACGGTGTGCAGCATCCGGCTCCAACGCGTGCGCGCCGGCAAGTGCGCAACGGTCTGCAGCACCGCGCGGAGCCGCTGTGTAAACGTGGATTCTCCGTAGTCCGCTGACGTTGCATCGACCGACCAGTAAATCAAGAACGGCCGCCCCATGATGGCGTCGCGATCCACAAAACCCCAGTATCTGCTGTCCAGGCTGTGGTCGCGATTGTCGCCCATGGCAAAATACTTCCCTGGTGGCACAATTAGCTCGTCGCCTTTGACATACTTCTTGATGTCGCGTGCCCACTCCGGCTCAACTGGCGAGCTATACAGAGGGTTTCCAGCCGGCGGAAACGAATAGTTGAGAGGATCGTATCCCGCAGCTGCGTCGTGCACGACATAGGGTTCATTGAAAGCCTTCCCGTTGACGTACACCTGCTGATCCACCAGCTTCAAGCGATCTCCCGGCAATCCGATCACCCGTTTCACGAAGTGTTGATGGTCGGCGTAAGGATATTTGAAAACGATAATGTCGCCGCGTTGCAGCGGCCGGTACGGCAGCAGCTTTTCGTACCATGCGCCGGTTCCGCCGAAAATAAACTTGTTCACCAGCAGGTGGTCCCCCACCAAAAGAGTCCGCTCCATCGACGACGACGGAATCTTAAAGGCCTGCACGACGAAACTGGTGCCAAAGAGTGCCAGAATCACTGTTACCAGCAGCGATTCCATGTACTCGGAAAGTGTCGTACCCTCGCGGTGAGTAGTCTGCTCCCCAACCGGAGCCGGTGCATTAAAATCCCGTTGCTCCACTGTGCCTAGTTCGGTCATTCTGCCTTGGTTGACACGTCCGCCTGCTGTTGCAGCCGATACAAAGCCATGCGCGCGGCTTTCTGTTCAGCTTCTTTTTTGGTATTGCCTTGACCGCTCGCCAGCAGTTCTCCGAGCGACCACACTTCCACATAAAACGATTTCTGGTGATCCGGCCCCGTCTCGCCGGCAAGACGGTACTCTGCGGGCGGCTTGCCCTTTCCCTGCAAAAATTCTTGCAACGCCGATTTCCGATCCGATTCCGCAATTCGAACGCCGCCGAGTTCGAGCGCAGACTCAAACAACACGCGATGCAGCACCTGCCTGGCCGACCCTAACCCGGAGTCGAGATAAATCGCGGCAACCACAGCTTCCAACGCATCCGCGATAATTGCCGCCTTCTCGCGCCCGCCGGTCTTCTCTTCGCCTCGACCCAGGCGCAAAAATTCGCCGATGCCCAGCTTGCGCGCCGCAATTTCCAAAGCCTGCGCGTTCACAAGATAGGCCCGGCTCCGTGACAACTGCCCTTCGCTCCACAACGGAAAATTCTCCAGCAAGTATTCGCTGGCCAGCAAGTCCAACACGGCGTCACCCAGAAATTCCAGCCGCTCATTGTCCTGAATTTCTGCTGAATCAGCTCCCGCTAACTCGGCCGCCGTGCGGAGTTCGGGTATCGCGGAACTGTGGGTTAGCGCCGTAACCAGCAGGCCGGGATTTCCGAATTTGTATCCCAGCCGTTCCTGCAGTTCGTCGTCTTCGAGACGCGTCATCCCTTACCGCCGTACTGTAGCGGCAGTCATGTTATTTCGGCGCGCTCAGTTGTGTCGAGGCCTGTTTCTTGGATTCGTCCGCGCCGCTCCGGCAAGTCGCCTGCAGCTTGCTATTGAGCGAAGCGCATTTATTAAATGCTGCCGCTGCGTCGTCATAATGAGAGGTTTTTTGGTTCGCGAGCCCCAGCAAGTACAGGTTCACCGGGTCTGGTGTGGGATTCGGATCAATCTTCACGGACTGTTCCAGTTCCGGAATCGCGTCATTAAATTTGCCGCGCCGAAAATACACCAGACCGAGGCCACTATGCGCCATTGCCAATGTTGAATTTTTGGCAGCCACGAAATTCTGATCCGGCATTCCTTCTGGTTTGGGAATCGTAGGCGTCACTTGGATGGCCCGCTTCGAATAGTCTTCCGCCTTGGCCAACTGCTTTTCTGGTTCGGGTGTGCTTGCATTGATGGCCCTCGGGATGGTCTGCCCAAGCACCGCCAAGGTCTGTACGTCGTCTGGCTTTAGCGCAATTTCCTTGTCACCTGTTTCAAACGCCTTGTCCGTATTGCCGGTTTGGATGTAACTCAACGTTAGTGCCGAATAGACCATCGGCCGAAACTGGCTGTCTGGATATTTCTTCAGAAATTCTTCGCCCGCAGCAATCTTCCCAGGCAGGTCCGTATTCGGCATGTCCTTAAACGCGTTCAGCGCCGCTAGCTCCTCGGGGTTTGCTGCTCCCGGCGTCGCCAATGAGCTACCGGACTTGGCAGGATCAGCAGGCTGTTGGCTTGGTTGACTTTGTCCAGGCTGGCCGCCTTGGCTACCCTGGCCGAATGCTGGCGCGCCCGATGCCGCCAGCCCCGCCGCTACAAACACGGCGGTGATCCAACTTTTCTTGCCGCTCATCTTCCTTCTCCCTTATTTGGATTGGTGCGCGGCTGGTGTGATCTTCATGATACATCGTCACGCTGGGCCCGCGTGTACAGAGTTTCGCCTAGGGCCGTTCCGGCTTTTTCTCGGTGCTGAGGGTTCCCAAACCCTTGGTGGCTGCCTGTCTGGCCTTTTCCGGCGCACCCTGCACGGAAAGCGCCGCCTCAAACTCAGCCTTCGCGCGATCCGGTTGACCTTCTATGTCGTAAAGGTTGCCCAAGTGCACATGCGACCACGCGAGCACTAGCGGATCCTGCATCGCCGCATGTTCTCCCACCGTAAGCCGGCCGAAGACTTCCTTCGCACGCGGGCCATTTTGCTCCATCATGGCCACAACGCCAAGCCCATACCACGCACGCGGCTGATCGGGGTATTTCATCAGCACTTTTTGAAACGATGCTTCGGCAGCACGCGGATTTTTCTCCGCGATTCGTCGTTCCCCTTCGGTCAACGCTGCAATCGCATCCGCATCATTCGGCACCGTAGATGGCGCAACTGCTTTGTGCCTGGCAACCGACTCCGGCTCGCCTGCCTCGGAGTCCGGTCGGCCCACCGCAAACTTGATGGTGGCCACCCGTTTTTGTTCGGTCCCAACGTCTACCGCCCGCACCAAATCGGGAAAATACAGTTTCATGGTTGGCTCAGACTGTTCGAACTTTGTCAGCGCCGCGAATAATGGCCGTACCAAAACATATCCGTCGGCGTCGTCCACGCCCAACGCCGCTTCCCGTTCGCTGGGCGACAATCGTTTCAGCTTCATATCCACCGCGCGTACCGTGCACTCGGCAAAGTACGACGGGAAATCGTCCCTTAACGATGGGTCAAGCCGCGGCGCGGCTGCAGCCATTTCAAACAACGGCCGCTTCACCGCGATCACGTGCGAATACTGAAGCGGTAAAGGATCGAGCAAATAATGCAAGAATGCGTGGCGCACTGTATTCAACTGAAGCTGCTCGGCTCCGCTCACCACCAAGGCATAGTGATCGCCAAAATTCCGCACATTGGTAATCCGCCCGACCAATGGTTCAACGATTACCGTGAATGTCCGCGGATTCGTCGGGTCCAGAATTTCACGCAAATATCCCGTCGCGACAAACACAACTTGCGACAAGGACTCATGCATCTGCTCAATTTCGCTGGCATGCACGGACTGCACTTGCCGCCACAGCTCCCCGATTTTCTGCTCCTTGTAATAGTTCGAAAGGATTTCCTGAAAGCCTTCGAGCGCAATCACTTCGGGCGGCAATTCATCGCGCCGCAGCGTGGCCTCGAATTTTGGCGCCGGCCCACTCACCAAGCCAAACCAGATATAGCGCGACAGCATCGCTCCCGCGTCCGAGAGCTCGTGTTGCTTGTAAAACGTCCGCATGACCTCGACTGCGGGACCTTCCTGCCGCTGCAGCCGGTCGCGCAGTTGTGCGCGCATCGGCGACCAGTTGGTGGCATTCACGTCCGCTTCAAAGCCCGAAGCCAGCAACGCACACATCACCGTGAACATGGCCTCGCTGCCGTCCACCGTGACGGTCGTCACCGGCGCATGCTGCGGTTTTTGATGTGGTAGTGGTACCTGCGCTTCGGCCGGGCCGGGCCAAACCATTCCTGCGCTCATCACCAACGCCAAAATCCAGTAAGTTGTTTTCATTCCGTTGTGGGCGAAACCCGTCCTTCGAGTCCTTCCTTTGCTCGTCAAATGCGTTTTTCTTCGTTGCTTCAATCTACAAGCGCGCAGAAAACCAGTCAAGAAACCGCCCAGCTACGCGCACCGGCAACTCTTGCCATTACTCGATGCATCTGCCTAAATTGTGGATGCTTGCCCCCGCTTGCGGATGCTTTGACCTATGCGAAAGACCACTTTGCGGTCTCTCACCCAGATTTTGATTCTGTTGGCGCTTACGTTGGTCTCCTACCCGGCGTGTGCTCAACTGGTTGGCGATACTCCGCCCCCGCAACAACTCACCAATTCCGTGGCGGCCGATCAGCTCGCCCAATCCACTGCCAAACCCGCAGGCAAGAAGCGGCTCGAGAAGGACCTCACTCTCCAGGGCGATTCTCTTTGGACCGACACCGGCATCGACCTACAACCCGGCGAACACGCCTTGATCACCGCCAAGGGCACTATCCGCTATGCGGACGCCAAGAACGAGAACGGACCCGAAGGCCTCACACGCGGCTTCAAGGACCTTTTGCGTGTACTTCCTTTCAACGATGCCGGCCGCGGCGCATTGATCGCCCGTATCGGCGACGCCGACACTTCGCAGGCCTTTCTTATCGGCGCGTCGAAAGACGCCGTCGCTCCCATTGTTGGTCGCCTGTCCCTGGGCATCAATCAAGCCAAGTCCGACACGGCGGACGGCACCTATACCGTTCATGTCGAAGTTTACGCTGCCGACGCAACCGCCGGCGGCGCTGTCCGCACCGTCTCCAAAGTCGTGGACGCCATGCCCGGTATCGACAATGATCTCTTCACAAAAATCCCTCGTCGCATCGCCGACAAGGACGGCAATCCCGGCGACATGGTCAACTTCCTCATCCTCGGCTCCGAAGCCGCTATGCAAAAAGTTTTCACCGCAGCCGGCTGGGTCAAAGTCGATGCCGACGTGAAAGACACTCTCCTTCACGGCATCATCGGCAGCCTTTCTAAAGAGTCCTACCTCACCATGCCGATGAGCCCACTGTATCTTTTCGGTCGCCCGCAGGACTACGGCTGGGCGCACGCCGAACCTATCAGCGTGGTCGCTTCACGCAACCATCTCCGCATCTGGAAAGCTCCGTTCACCGTCCATGGCACGACACTCTGGGTTGGGGCGGCAACCCACGATATCGGCTTCGAACGCGACCAGCGCAACAACGGCGTCACCCACAAGATCGATCCCGATATTGATCTGGAACGCGACTACGTGCAGAAAACTCTCGCCAGTACCGGTCTGGTCGTCGAAATCTTGCATTTCCTTCCAGAAACTCCCATGAAGGAAGCTCGGACCGCCACAGGCGGCTCATTCCACTCCAACGGTCAAGTCCTGGTCCTCAAGCTCGCCGATTCCGGCAAAGATCTTTCCGCATCTTTCGCGCGAACTTTCTGTTCGGTCCTGCATGGTGAAAATCCCGATGGTGGCGCGTGGGATTCCTGCGACTCGTACTTGAAATCTGAGAAGCCTTCTTCCTTTCAGCCCTACAAGCTGGATTCAATCTCCGCCATCTATCGCGTTCTTGTGATCCCAGGCATTTTCAGTTCGTGCCAGGCCAATACCCGGGCCTTCGCCGAAGCGCAAACTCACCTTCGTGAAAAACATGGGATGACCGTCGAGTTCCTGCAGATCCCCAACGAATCCTCAACCGCCAATGGGTCGCGCATCGCCAAATACTTGAGAGAACAGCTGCAAAAGGAATCCCGCAAATACATTTTGGTCGGTTACAGCAAAGGCGCGCCGGACATTCAGGAAGCCCTGGCTAACGACTCGCAAGCTCGATCGTCGGTCGCAGCCTTCATCAGTGTGGCCGGAGCCGTTGGAGGCTCACCAATCGCCGAGGCCATGCCATCTATCGTTCAACGTTATGCTTCCGCGCTGAAGCTCGGCACTTGTGACGGCGACGTCTCCGAAGCCTTCAAAAGTCTGCGCCAGGACGTTCGCCAGCAATTTCTTTCCAGTCATCCCGAACCGCTCGTGCCTTCATTTTCGTTGGCGGCCGTTTCCGATTCCACCACCATATCTAAGATGCTGCTCCAAACATGGAAACTTCTCACTGCTTACGATCCGCGGACCGATAGCCAGATCTTGCTCTTTGATGCTCTGGTACCCGGCGGAAATTACCTTGGAACATTGCATGCCGACCATCTGCCCGTGGCACTGAACTATTCCGGCTCCGCAGACTCCACGATTCGTTCCGCCGCCGACCACAATCGCTTCCCGCGTGCCGCACTCCTGGAAGCCGCGGTACGCTCCACAATATCCAGTCTGGAGTCGCAGGCCGAAGAATAGACATCGTCATGCTTAAAAAATCCCGGTGAATCGCGTCGAGCATTCGCGTCCACCCGGGGGAATATTGGCGACCGACTACTTGCTGGTCATCGTATTTACGCGCGCCAGCGTATCTCGATGGCCGTGCGATTCAATTAACGTTCCGTACGCCGCTAGCGCCACGGGATTGCTCTTCCGCATCTCGGCGAGCGCCGCGTCGAACTTGTCCAGCCCCTCGGCTCCGTTCGCCACAAACACCACATAGGTGGTACCGGGATCCTCGGAATGAACAACTTCCTCGTCAATCGTGTACGAATGCAGCGCGCCTTCCGTAAACAGTTTCTCCAGAATGCCTACCATCGTCGCTCGCTGAATCTTGCCGTCGGGGTCGTTGCCGCCCGCTTTCGCCGGCCAGCGCGCCACACGCAGATATCCGTTGGTGAACGTTCCCGCGTGTCCGTTGTGTTCCGTGCTGCGCAGAATAAAGTCCCAGTGCTTCGACGCTGCCAGCACCGGCGCCGTCGCACCGGGTGAACTGCGTAGCCCTTCCAGCACCTTCATCAAATTGGCCATCGAAGTCGCCGCAAACCAAGACCCGTGTGTCGGCGCCCCATCCTGGTGATTCAGCACGGCGAAACTCCCATAGGAAACGATCGTTCCGTCTGCCATCGCCTTCTTCATCGCCTCCAAGTCCGCGTCGTCCTCTTTCTTGTAGTCCGCCCACATCGCTCGCGGCACTGCCCATTCTGAAACGTAGGTATACACCGACGCTTTCTCCGCCGCCGCGCTCTGCGCCTTTGCGGGAGCTGCCAGCAACAAAAATGCCGCAACGCATGCCAACGGACATGCCAAAGCTAGGCCTACTCGTGTTCGCATTCTTTTCCTCCAAGATTTACATTCCCCGGGGAAGAATCTGGCCCAATTTTTCTTTTTTGAAACGAGAAGAAGTGAAACGCTTGCTGACAGACGCTACGCCAGCGATTTACGGCTGTCAAGCTGGTGCGGCAAATGCAAGCTACACGTCAGACGCCAATCGCTGCTCGAAAGACCTCAGTGCTAATGTTGGCGCCCGTCACCAGCAGGGCGGCCGACGCTCCGGTACTGAATGATGACTTCAGGAACGCCGCGGTCGCTGCCGCTCCCGCTGGCTCCGCTATCACATGCTCTTCCAGCGCCAACCTGCGGATTGCCTCGAGCATCTCGGCTTCGCTTACTAGGACCACGTCGTCAACCAACCGGCAGGTTGCCTCAACGTTAGCAGCCAAAGGTGTCCGTGTCGCCAGCCCATCCGCAATCGTGTCGCACGTTTCCGTTCCCACTGCGTGCCCTGCCTTCCACGAGAGCGCGTACGACGGTGCCCGTTCGCTCTGCACGCCGACGACCTTTATTTGGCGCGACATCTGCTTCGCGGCCTCCGCCACGCCTCGAATCAGCGCGGTATCGCCCATCGGTACATAAATCACTTCAACCTCTGGCGCGCTCTCCAGAATCTCCCACGCAATCGTTCCGGGTCCCGCTGGTAAGTCCGGATCATCGGCGTCATTCAAGAAGAATGCCCCGCTTTTCCGCGCGTGCTCCGCCGCCGCTTCGAACGCTCCGGCCAGATCAAGCGAACCCTGCTCCACGATCTCTGCGCCCAGCCGCGCAATATTCGCTTTCTTCACCACGTTGCTCTTCTCCGGCAGAAAGATCCGCGCCTTTACGCCCAACTGCTTCGCCGCATAGGCCACCGCCGCCCCATGATTTCCGGTGCTCGATGCCACTACTTCCCGCACCTCGCGCCGCTGCAAATTCACCTGCAGCGCATAGAGCGCCCCGCGCACCTTGAACGAACCTGTCGGCAGTTCGCTTTCCAGTTTCAAATACACTTTTTGATTGGGGGTTCTCTGCAACCCAAGCGCCGCAACTAACCGTGTCCGCGGCAAGTGCCGGGACAAGAACTCGCGCGCTTCGGCAAATTGCGCTTTTTCCATCCTCAATTCGCCCGCGCTTGCGCTCCGCTCGCGCCTTTTTCGGGATACAGTCGATCGAACTCCGGATCGTCATGCAGCAAGGCCAGGTCCGGATCGCGCCGCGCATGGCTGGCGTCTCGAAATCCCGCTTCCCATGCCTTTTTTAGGCAATCCATCGCTTCCTGCTTCCTTTTCAAGGTCGCATACAGGCACGCTGCGTTGTACAAGATCGAGGCTTCTCCGGCCCTCAGCGTTACCGCCAGGTTCAATTCTTTCAGCGCGTCTTCTTCGCGTCCCAGCTCCGCGTAATCAGTGCCCAGCAGGATTCGCGCCCGCGCATCTTCTGGCACCTGTTTCAAGTGATTCTCCAGCGCCGTCACTCGCCTTTGCAGCAGATTCATGTACGCGTCGCGCTTGCCCATCGCGCCCAACGAATTCGCCAGCGGCACGTAAATATTGTAGTCCTCGCCGCTCGCCTCCAACCCGGCTTCCATCACGTCGACCACTTCCTGGTAACGTCCTGCCGAAAACAGTGCCCGGCACAGCAGGTAATATGCGCCTTCGCAGTCTTTCTTCCGCTCGATCGCTTTGCGCACCATGCGCACCGCTTCATCGTGCAGTTCCGTCGCATACAGCACCCAGGCCTGGCTCACCTGCACTTCCGGCAATTCCCAGCGTAGCGCCACCGCCTTCCCGGAAGCCTCGCGCGCGCGCTCCACCCAGGAAACATCCCTACTGTAATTGCAATAAAACATGGCGCAGGCATTCGCACACGCTGCATACGCCAGCGCAAAGTTTGGGTCCATCGCCACTGCGCTCTCAAACATCTGCAGCGAGAATTCCAGGTCCTGCCGGGTCTGCCGCCGCGCATATCGCTTCCCGCGCAAATACAAGTCGTACGCCTGAAGATTCTCCGTAGGCTTGATCGCCAGCGCTTCCAATTCCTGTGGCGACAAGGTCACTCGCAGCGCCTCGGCGATCTTTCGAGCAATCTCGTCCTGCACCTCAAAAACATCCTTCATCTCGCGGTCGTAGCGCTCGCTCCACAGCGGAAAATCCGTGTGGGTGTCCACCAGTTGGGTGGTAATCCGCAGCCGGTTCCCCGCCCGTCGCAACGTCCCCGTAAGCACGAAAGCCGCCTTCAGTTGCTGCCCGATCTGCACCGGCGTTACCGTCTTGTCGCGAAACGCCAGCACCGTCGGCCGCGAAAACGTATTCAGCCCGCGAATTTTGGAAAGCTCGGTGATGATGTCTTCGGTAATTCCGTCCCGCAGATATTCGTCTTCCTTCACGCCGCTCAAGTTCTCGAAATACAGCACCGCCAGCGATTTCGGCCCGCGGTTGTTTGTTCCGGCTTTCGAATCGCTCATTTCTGCGGCAATCCGCTTCCCCGATTCCAGATCCCGCTTCAGCCGCAGCAAATCCGTCTTCAATTCCGTCGCCGACTGGCACCGCAGATTTCGGTCTTTCTCCAGCAGCTTGTCCAGCAACCGCCCGAACTCACGCGGCGCCGTACCGTTCACCGTCTCCACCGGCAGCGGCTGCCGGTTTAAAATCGCATCGAAGATTACCGCCGACGTATCTCCGGGAAACGGCAAGCTCCCCGTCGCCATCTGGTACAAGACCGTTCCGAGCGAAAAAAGATCTGTCCGCACATCCACCAGCCCGCCGCGCGCCTGCTCCGGTGACATATACATAATGGTTCCCACGGCCGAACCAGGCGTCGTCAATGCGCCGGTCTCCCCCAACGTATCCGCCAACGGCGAAAGCGACGTGCTCTCAGAAACAGAGCTGATCTTTTCTACCTTTGCCAACCCGAAATCCAGAATCTTCACCTGCCCGCGATCCGTCAGAAAAATGTTCGCCGGTTTAATGTCGCGGTGCACAATTCCCTTCGCGTGCGCGGATTCCAGCGCATCCGCGATTTGAATCGCCAGCGGCAGCAGTTTCTCCATTTCGAACGCTTGCCGGCCGATGCGCTGCCCGAGCGTCTGGCCTTCGAGCAGCTCCATCACGATAAAATGCTGCCGTTCGTGCTGTTCGATCGAATGAATTGTGCAGATATTCGGATGATTCAGTGCCGAGGCCGCGCGTGCTTCTCTTTGAAAACGCTCCAGCGTCTGCGTGTCCTGCGCCATCTCCGGCGGCAAAAATTTCACCGCCACCCTGCGGCCCAGCTTGGTGTCTTCCGCTTCGTACACCACACCCATCCCACCGCTGCCTATCCTGCGGAGCACTTTGTAATGGGAAACCGTCTGGCCTACGGGAGATTCCTGTTCGGGCATGGTGCGCTAAATCCTAGCCGCCGCACTCAACGCGGTCAAGCGCTCGCGCCACTTGGATAAAAACTTGGTATCAGAATCTTACGGTACACCCGAGACAACCATGGGTGTTTGAAGATCCCGCGCTTTCGAAAATGACACAGCGTGCGATTTTGCTGCGGAGGTTGCCGAAAGTTCCGATTCAAATAAGGGGTACGAGGCTGCGACTTGCAGTGGTAGGGCGATCCAGAATTGCCGGCCGATACGTTAATTCACACCTCTTTGCTCCTTTGGGGATCATTCATCATACGCAACGCTGCAAAACCGATCGCTTCCCTCCACCAGATCGCAAGGTAAGCTGTCGGGGGGATCATCGCTTCAGCTGAAGTTGATTCGCCGATATCCGGGAGGCCGTGCTTGGCATTTGCATACGATTCAGTGGCTGGCTCGACCGACATCGCCAAAGCACCGGGTCCTCTGCAGAACGGGAATTCGGCCCTATGGACGGCCCTCGTCTTGGGCTCCGTCTTGCTCATGTCTTCGGTGTGGATCCTTTGGTCCGAAACCACCGAAGCTCCCACTATTGATTTCCTTACCTTTTGGAGCGTTCCGCAGGTTCTTTCCAGGCAGCCCATTGCCAACATCTATTCCCAGGAAGGTCAACACGATCTGGCTGCGGCTACCGCCAATCTGGCGCGTTCTCCTTTTGCCTCTGACCTCCAGAAGCGCACCACCTCCATCGTATTGCAGCTCTACAACGGAAGAATCGACGCCACCGCTTCTCCCCTCCTCTATGCCGCGGTCGGCCTCATTTCGTCCGGCAATTACGCGACCGACCAGAAACGATTTTTGTTCGCCAGCATGGCGTCTCTGGTGCTGTCCGTGTTGCTTCTTTGCCGATTATTCCGGCTCACCGCTATCGAAACAGTCTTGCTTCTCACTTTTCTGTTCTGGAATTATGAGCCGCTCCTGTCTGACCTTCGCGTCGGCAACGTAAACCAAATCCAGCTTCTGGCCATGGTCCTCTTTATTTCCTTTGCGGCCCGCTCGCGGCCGTTTTGGGCGGGGTTGGTCATCGGCGCGGCCACCGCCTTTAAACCAACGACATTCATGGTGCTGGCGCTGGTCCTTGTTGCTGCTCTCATTGATCGGGAATATCGGGATTTGCTACGGACGGTTCTGGGCGGCGTTCTCGCAATCGTCGTGTCGGTTGCCTTATCCGCGCTGTATTTTGGAAATGCAGCCATGTGGCTCGAATTCTTGCATAGCTTGCCGAATACTTTGAACGGAATATCCTATTCGCTTGAAAGCGGTAATTTCAGCCTTGCGGCCCTGCTCTTCGGGTCCACGAGCGGCCGCTCCTTGATAATTCCCGTGGCCTTATTGTTTGTTTTCTCGTGGCTCTTGTTTTCTACTCGCCGCAACACTGCTGCTGTCTCGCGGGTTGGCCCGAATCACAGTGCCGCTCTTTTCCGCCTCCACACCGCCTTCTGCGTTGGCGGTGGCGGCTGTGCCATTATGTTGCTTTCCAGTCCTTTGGTATGGCTGCAGTACTACCTTCTGCTTCTCCCATTGTCCTTGTACGTGATTTATCATGGCGCCGGCGACAGCTCAGTTGCGATTGCAGGGCACACTCCAGCGAGAAACTCCTTTGCTCGTCTGCTGCCCTACCTGCCGCTCGTAATTTTCTCTTTGCTGTTCCACATGTTCCTGGGCAAAAACCTGAAACTGATGTGCATTTTTGTGATTTTGGCGACGATTTTGACTGTCGTCCTCGCTGCCTACAACTTCTGGCACCACCGGCGGGCCTTGTACTTGTTGCCTGTCTCCACGTGACGGTCAACGCTCGGCAGCATAGCGTCCATTTGCAACTTCTCATCCGGCTACCGCAACCGACTGCTCGTTTCGCCGCGTCTCCTTCCACAATGCGATATACGGTTTCAGTTCTTCCATCATCTTTGCGAACTGCGCCATATCCAGTGACTGGGCTCCGTCGCTGATCGCCTTCTCCGGCGCCGGATGCACCTCAACAATCAACCCGTCTGCGCCAATCGCGACTCCCGCCTTTGACAGCGCTGGCACCAGGCTGCGCCTCCCCGTGGCATGGCTCGGATCCAAAATCACTGGCAAGTGCGTCAACTCATTCAACGCCGGAATCGCCGCAATGTCGCAGGTGTTCCGCGTGATTGTCTCGAACGTCCGTATTCCCCGCTCGCATAGCATCACATCCGGATTTCCGTGGGCCACAATGTATTCTGCGCTCATCAGCAGTTCCTTGACCGTCGAACTCAGCCCGCGCTTCAGCAAAATTGGGCGCCCGCACTTCCCCAAAGCCTTCAGCAGCATGAAGTTCTGCATGTTCCGCGCGCCGATCTGTAGCACGTCCGCATAATTCGCCACCAGGTCCACGTCGCGATCGCTCATCACTTCTGTTACGATTGCCAAACCTGTGGCCTTCTTTGCCTTCTGCAACAGCTTCAGTCCCTCTTCTTCCATTCCCTGAAAATCGTACGGCGATGTCCGCGGCTTGAACGCGCCTCCGCGCAGCAGCTTCGCGCCCGCCTTCGCCACACCTTCCGCCGAACGCAAAATCTGTTCTTCCGACTCCACCGAACACGGACCCGCCATCATCACAAACTGCTCACCGCCGATCACCGTTCCGTTCACGCGAATCTGGGTTTTTTCTTTGCGGAACTCTTTGCTCACAAACTTGTACGGCGCGCTGATGCGCATCACATTTTCTACCTGCGGCATAGCTTCAATGGATTCCATGCATGCCGTCACGTCGCCCACGCCGACGACGCCAATCACCACGCGCTCTTCCCCTTCAATCGAGTGCACCTTGTATCCGAAGTGATTCACTTGGGCTGTCACCGCTTCGATCTCCTCACGTGTTGCGTGCCTCTTCATCGAAATGATCATCGCCATTCCCTTTCGCGGGCCGCAGCCCAATCAAATTCACCGTAAGATCGCCTCACAAGATTCTCCGGATTCGCCCTGCAACAACTGGAAAAATGCGCCCAAAAATAAAAAAGGCCCACTCGGTGCGAGTGGGCCAAAACTCTTTGAGTCTAGTTGCGCTTACCGAGACGCCCCCCGCCACCGTTGTGAGTGGTCCGTAAATCGCCAATACCCGTAAGGCGTCCGCAGCATGGTTGGAAGTGTACGAAGAAAACCGCCCCAAATCAACTGGAAGTCCAGACTCGGGGAAAAAGAACTATCGGCGAAGCTATTGGTAGAGGATGACCGCGAGGCGGAAACGCGCGAAGGGCGTGACCGTGGGAACTTCGCAAGCGCCCACCGTGGCCCGGCTGAAGCGGCCGCTGGCCGCCATGCGCGCTAGGTCATTCGGCAGGCGGCTTAAGTCCGAAGTTTCGAAACGCGAAATCGTCACCGGCTGCATTGCGTAAAAGGCGCGACCCTGATCGCAGCTCTTGCGCGCTTCATCCGCGTTTCCGGCGATGCTCAATCCGTTGGCTTGCAACAGCCGCGCGACTTGCTGTTCTTGTTCTTCCTTGTTCATCTGCGCGACGGAAGCGGAGAAATCCTGCGTCGCGTAATACTGTTCGCCGCGGCGCTCAATCGCGATACCGATGGAATTGACCTGGGGATCCAGGATGTTGGCCCGGTGGGGGGGGGAGTTCATCCAGGCGATGTGGAGTGACTCAACATTGGGCGCCTGCGCCACGTTTTCGGCGACCAGGCTGAAATTAGCGCCGGCCATGCGCAGGCGCGTCTGCAAATCGGCTTCGCCGTTGAAGCGGTGCGAGAGCGTGTCGTGATCGGCGAGAAGCGAGGTGTGGAGGCGGGCGGCGTTGGCGAGCGCGGTATCCCATTGCAGCTGACGCAGGCCCAGTGAAGCGCGTTCGCGGTTGACAGCGTCGTAGAGCGTCTGCTCCGACGAGTTGGAGGGACGGCCGGCTGGCGCACTGAAAGCACGCGGGACAAACCACAACCCCAGCAGCGCGGCGAGGGCCAAAGCCGCGAGGAGGCGAGGAATACGTTGGAGCAACGTTCCGCTCATGGAAGTAATTAGAGCGGGCTGGATTGCTCACGAAAATGGAACGCGGGAACAGGTACGCGCGGACGAAAGTACTGTTCCAAAGTACAGGCTGGGCAATTTTGCCGTTTCGACTACTCGGCTGAGATCGGTTGACCGCCCTGAGGCGAACTACATTCGCCTCGGGATGACAAAAGCAAGTTTAAGTGCATCGCGAACCATTAACCGCGGACGCGAACGGCGCTGAAACTCAGAATGACGTGGCCGCCGGAAATTTTGCGGCCGAAACTCTTCATCGGCGTAAAGCGGGAAAACAAGAGCATCTGATTGAGTTGATGCTGCATATCCGGAGTGCGCGGACCGGAAAGAATCTGATAGTCCACCATCTGGCCATTCTGGTCCACGGTCACGTCGACCAGCAGACCGTGTGGAAGGGCAAGCTCGGAATCGTGTTTTTCAGGAGCCCAACTGCCGGGCGAATCAGAGAGAGCGACAAGCTCGGCGGGCTGCATGATGTTCAGAGGAACATCATTGGGATTGGCTTGCACCGTTATGCCGGGGGCCATCACCTGAAGCACGACGACGAAAATGAACATGGCGGAAATAAAGCCGCCGGTGGCAGGAACGGTGAGCGGACGAAAGACATTGTCCAAAAGGATTTCGGCGCGATCGCGGAAACGCTGCCAACGTGTGCGCGGATCGAGGGTGTGCTGGACCTGGGCCGCGGCGACTTTGATGCGAACGGCTAGATCGGACGGAGGCACCGCGCGGGGCGCTCGGGAAAGCAATACAGCGAGCTTGCGGTAGCGCTGCAGTTCTTCGCGGCAAACCGCGCAGGATTCAAGATGTACGCGCATTTCACCGCGTTCGCTGGAGCGCGCCGAGCTTTCGACGGCATCGTCGAGATAGCCCGCCAGCCTGGACCGTACCGTGGAACACTTCATGGCTTGCCCTCTCTGCCTTGCACCGAATCCGCAGCGGAAAATTCCTCGAAGAGACTTACCGATGGCGAGAAATTCATCCGTTGCTCCTGCTCAGGGTTTGTAACTACCAACCCGGAGACCCGAGCGAATGCTGGAGCGAACGTGCCTGCCGAAAAACCGTGTGCCGCATTCGCCGCGCGTTCAGGCGACTGACTCGGGTGTTCACCGAGCAGCGGATCGAGCAGCTCTTTGAGAGCGCGGCGGCCGCGCAGGATGCGCGATTTCACCGTGCCAACGCTGCACTCGAGCACTTCCGCAACTTCTTCGTAGCTCAAACCTTCCAGGTCGCGCAGGATGACGGCGCTGCGAAAAACGTCGGGCACCTGACTCAGCGCCTGCTGCACGACGGCTTGAATTTCGAGCGAAGCCAGCTGATCGAAAGGCGTCGCGTGCAGGTCCTCGATCTCGATGCGTGCCTGACCTTCTTCCGGTTCGGCGTCGATCGATACGTTCTTTTGCAAATGACGCTTGAACCAGCGGCGATGATTGAGAGCTTCGCGAATGGCGATGCGATAGAGCCAAGTCTTCAGCGAACTGCCCCGGCGAAACTGGCGGATGCCCTTGAAGGCCTTGAGAAAAACTTCCTGCGTGCCGTCCGCGGCGTCTGTGGGATCGCCCAGCATGCCCAGAATCAGGTTGAAGACGGGGGCATGATAATGGGTGACCAACCAGTCGAATGCGGCTTCCGAGCCGGATTGCAGCTCAGTGACCAGTTCAGATTCGTCACGGCCCCACGAGAGGGCGCTGGCCCAATCGGACACGCTGTGCCTTTCTGGCGTCGTACCTCTGAAGGAGGGTACAACGTGTTTATGGCTTGCCGGGCTCGTACCTAACTCGGAGCCCTTGTCCGCTCAGCTACTTAGACACCGGAAGCGGCGGATTGTTTCCGGTAATGGAACGGACGACGGCGTCAATTTTGCGCTTGTGAGGCGCGGGATGCAATGGGCCCGAGGCGCCAATCGTCGCCCCTTGAGCTAGATTCTGAAACGCTCCGGCGCTCGTACGCCACTCCAGTATTTTTTATAAGTTGTTCATCCTAAAAGAACTAGCTGAGCACGCTTTCTGTAGGTATTGATTCTAAAGCAGTTATTCGCCTCCAGAGGTAATTCCGATCCGGAGGCCACTTGGCTCTAGACTCCAAAGCCGATGAGTGAACCGCTTCGAGCAACTCAGTCCAGCGACGACTGCTACTGCCCGTTGCAGCGCCTTCGAGGTAATCGCGATGTACTCCGCCCACGAACGTCGCTCGCTCGGTAGTTTCTGGGCCATTCATCACCAGGGTACAGCCCTTGCGCGAGCAAGCCCGATATGCCTTCCGTTGAGTCGGCCCAACGGTTGGCCGAGCCTTCCTATAACAATTTTATCTAGGTAGCAGCTTGCGGGCGAGAGCGAGGGCTACGGTGATAGGGTGGGTCAGGAGAGTGCAAAGTTGGCCGAGGAGGGATTGCGGTTCGTAGAAGACGCCTAATTGGCGGAGGACGGTGGCGCGGTCGTAGTAGATTTTTTCGCCGGCGAGGCGATCGTTTGCGTCGAAGGTATAGATGCCGCAGAGGGGAAATTCGAGACGGCGACCGGTGGCGGGAAGTCCGCGCCAGGCGCCGAGATGAGTGCCGCGGATGAGAACTTCGACGACCACGGCATCGGCGGTGACGTGGCGGCGCTGGGCGTCGATTTGGAGGTCAGGAACGGCGCTCATGAGCTGCTCGTAAAACCGCTGGACGCCTTCGCGCCCGGTGTAGTGTTCGTTCCAGGGCTCGTCGTCGTAGCGGCCGGTGTCGCCGAAAGTGGCAAGGACGCCGGGAAGGTCGTGGGCGTTTTCAAGACGGATATGCTGCTCGACGAGGGCGATGCGGGCGGCGAGATGAGGATCGAGTGTGGCGGAAGGAAATGTTTGGGGAGACGGTCGGCTGGCCATGTTTACCTCCGTGCTGACAAGACGCCCGCTCGTGGGTCAGCATGAACGTTTGGTGAATCAGGGTAACCCTTGGTTTACCCCGGATAAACAGAAAACGGTGGCTGTGCCGTGCGGCTAGGGCGCACCAAGTCTTTGAGCCCGGGCAGTTCCAGGATGTACTTCCCGAATTTTACGTCAAGCATAATGAGGATGAGCTCGACTGCGAGAAGCAGGCCTGAAGACTCTCCGCTACGAAAGGCGAGCGGAGAATGCCGAGGAATGCCCCGTGGTGTGGAGTGGGATAGAATGGCGGATTGAAGTGGAGAGAGGCTGCGCTTGATTCATCGCAATGTTTTTCACAATGAGCAGTTGCTGCCGATTGAGAAGGTGCGGCTTTCGCCCGGGCAGGCGGGAGTGATTTGCGGGTGGGGACTATTCACGACGCTGCGGATTGTCAGCGGTGAGGCGTTTGCGTTTGAGCGGCACTGGCGACGGCTAGAGAAGGATGCGGCGATTATCCGAATGCCAATGCCGTATGCGGGACCGCGGGTGCGGGTGAATCTTCAGGAAGTGATTCGAGCGAACGGCGTGACCGAAGGGTGTGCGCGGATTTATCTGGTGTTCAACCAGGTGGGCTTCTGGCGAAGCGAAGAGGCCATGCCGCAGGTGGATCTGATCATTTATGCGGCGCCGTTGCCGGAGTATCGCGAGCCGGTGCGGCTGACGCTACGGGAACATGGGCGGCATGCGGCTTCTCCGCTGGCGGGCGTAAAGACGATTTCGTGGTTGACGAATGTGTGGTCGGTAGCAGAGGCACAGAAGGATGGGTTCGATGAAGTGATTCTGCTGAACGAGCGCGGTGAAGTGGCAGAATGCACGGCGGCGAACGTGTACCTGGTAAAGGGCGACGCGATTTTGACGCCGCCGCTCAGTTCGGGGTGCCTAGAAGGCGTGACGCGGGGAATTTTGTTTGAGATTGCGGGCGAGGCGGGAGTGAGCGTCAAGGAGCAGGTGCTGCGGCCGGAAGATTTGTACGGAGCGGATGAAGTGTTCATTTCCTCGACGAACCGGAACTTGATTGGAGTGGGAGAGATCGCGGGACATGCGCTGGCCGGAGCACCGGGCCCGGTTACTAGGCGGGTGGATGAGACCTTTGCGGCGTATGTAAAAGAGTATGTCGCGCGGCGGAATGTGGCGGCTTCCCGGTAGGGTGTCAAGAAACCAACAAGAGCAAGAACGGAGCCGCGTCGGGTGCCGCGGCCCTGCCAGTCCACTACGAATCAGAAGAAAAATTTGAGGGCGAATTGGACCAGACGGCCAGGCTGAGACGTCTGAATGCTGCCGGTCGTATCGGGCGGCGTGTTTAGGTCATTGACAGGAATGCCGAAATTCGCGTGGTTAAAGATGTTGAAGAATTCGGCGCGGAATTGCAGGGCCTTCGTTTCGGTGAAGCGGAAATTCTTGAGCGCAGAAAAATCCCACTGCTGGTAGCCAGGCCCTTGAACGATATTGCGGCCGGCGTTGCCGAATTGGCCGAGCTGCGTACTCGGATCGAGTTGCTCGAATGCGGTCGGGTTGTACCAGCAATCGGGCGTGCCGGTGTGGGCGCCGTTAGTGCAAGTTCCCTTGGTGGGATCGCCGATCAAATTGGGACGATCACTCGGGAAACCGGAAATTTCAGGAGCGCCGCCTTGCGCGGAAACTCCGGTGGAGTCGTAGACAGTGAAGGGCGTGCCGGACTGAAACGTTGTGATGCCGTTGAACTGCCATCCGCCCAAAATTTTGCCCGGCCAGCTCTGCGACTGGTTGAAGAATGGCAAATCCCACTGATAGCTGATGACCAAGCGATGGCGCGCATCGAACATGGAGCGGCCATGCTCGGCCGGTAGATCAAAAGGATTTTGCGCCAGATCATTTTCGCCGGCGGTACTTTGCGAGGCGGAACCGGTGATGTTCAGAGAGGAAACGTCGTCCAGGGTCTTAGAGAGTGTGTAGGAGGCGAGCATCGAGAATTGATGAGCGAAGCGGCGCTGCAAACTGGTTTGCAGGGCATGGTAGGTGGAGTTGGCGATGCCGGAGATTTCTCCTACAGAGGAATATGTGCAGGGGCTGGGCTGGGCGACCGTGCAGCCGGAATAGAGACGACGCTGATCGGAGTTGTTGGCGGTGGTCTCGCCCGGAATGAAGACGGCAGGATTGGCTTCTATGAAACGCGGAAGCTTGGTGCCTTTGGTGCCCACATAGCCGATTTCAAAGAGCCAGTTGTTCCCGATGGAGCGCTGGAGGTTGAGGTTCCAATCCTGAGCGTAGGGCAAACCCAAGCGGGGATCGAGCGTGAGCAGCGTCATGGGCTGAGTGAATCCCTGCGCAAACGGGTCTTGCCCGTTGAAGGGATCAGCGAAGTTGGACGGAAATTGAAGTTGCGGCGTTTGCAGATAGGGCGGTGCACTATTGGGAGTTTGCAGCGGGCCGCCCTGCCCCGTGTAGTAAGGATCATAAAAAATTCCGTAGGCGGACGAGACCAGCCATTTGCCGCTGCCGGTGGGATCCCAGGCGAGGCCGACACGCGGGGCGATGGCTTTGTGATCCGTTTGAATGAGTCCGCGCGGAACGCCGGGATCGCCCGGATAGAGGAGGCCGACGGGCGCCGTGGGAAATACCACGGACTGACGGCCGGGAATCCAAAGATTCTGCCGGTCTTTCTGCTCGGTGTAAGGGAACGGAATTTCATAGCGGAGCCCGTAATTGAGCGTGAGGCGCGAGGAGAGTTTGTAAGTGTCCTGGGCGTAGAAGTTCACGGCGTTGCCGCGAAGATTGCGAGAAGGGTCGCCGCCACCCTGCAGAAAGAGAAAGGGTTGGCCGATCAGGAAGCTGGCGAAGGAGTTGGTAAGCGGAGCCGGCACGAAGACAAAGAAACCGTTCGTGGCGATGCCGAAGAGAACGTTGAGCCGATCGTAGCTGTATCCGCCCCCGAATTTCAATTCGTGGCGGCCGCGAATCCACGTCAGTGAGCCAGAAAAGCCCAGGGTGCTGTCCCAGCTTTGCCGCGGTCCGGTGATGGGGTCGCCGATGGCGGCGAATCCCGCGACCTGAATAAAGGGAGGACCAAATGCAGCCGGGAGACTTGGCTGGTATTCGAAGCCGAGGCTGGCGGGGTCGGTATGGTTGATGTGCTCGTTAAAGAAGAAACGGTTACGCAGGAAGGAAATGCGGCCGAGGGCGACGAGGTTCGGGGAGAAGGTATGCGTTTCGGTGGCGACGAAGTTTTGCGCGCGGTGCTCTTCGCCGACGGGAAAGCCAGGCACGTTGGCGCCGGACGTGGACAATGGGTCGACGACGTTTCCCTGACTAAAGATGTAGCGAAAATTGAAGGTGTCGCGAGGGGTGAGATAGTGATCGAGGCGTATGCCGAACTGATCGTTGTCGGTAGATTTGTTTTGCGTCGAGACGAAAGTGTTGTTGCCGATGTTCGGCAGCGGATAAAAGGCGAGCAGGTTTTGCGAGATCGGGTGAATGAATGGTACTTGATTGAAGGGAATCGGCTGGGGTGAGGGGGCGAAGACGTTGTAAAGCTGGCCGTTAGGATTGCTGCACATTCCCGAGCCGTCGAAGGATCCGCCCGAAGAAGTGCAAATTTCGCCGAAATCTCCGCCGCGTTCGTTCAGGGAGGGGACCGTGGTTTGGCGAGTCTCGCCAGCGCGCTCGCGCAATCCTTCGTAGTAAAGGAAGAAGAAAGTTTTGTCGCGCTTGAGCGGGCCGCCGAACGTGCCGCCGTATTGATTGCGTTTGAGCGGCTCGACGGATTGGGCGAAGAAACTCTTGGCGTCGAAGGCTTCGTTGCGGAGAAATTCCCAGAGCGAACCGTGCAAGGAGTTGGTGCCGGAGCGGGTGACAATGTTGGTCGTAGAACCGGTGCTGTGGCCGAACTCGGCATTTGCAGTATGCGTTAGGATGCGAAATTCAGCGATGGCGTCGACGGGAGGTTCCATCACGAAGCCGCCGTCCACGTTGTTGAAGTTGTCGGCACCGTCGATGAGAAAGTTGTTGGATTCGGGGCGCTGGCCATTGACGGCATAGGCCTGGCCGTCGCGCAGCGAGCCACCAGCCTGCGAAAGACCGGCTGTGATGGGAACGACGCCGGGCTGCAGAGTACCGAGCTGCGTGAAGTGGCGGCCGTTCAGGGGAAGATCCTGGATGGTGCGCTGATCAACGGTTTTGCCGAGCGCAGAGGTAGTGCTTTCGATGAGCAATGGGTCGGCGTTGACTTCGATCTGGCTGGAACCACTTCCAATGGCTAGATGAACGGCCATGAAAGCGGTTTGATTTACCTCCAGGATGAGACCCTCGCGCACGAAACGCTGAAAGCCCTTGGCGTCAGCCTGCAGACGATAGTGACCGACAGGAAGCTCGACGAGAACGAAGTCACCGCGGGAGTCGGTGGAGGTAGTGCGGGAGTAACCCGTTTCGATTTGCGTAACCTCGATGGAAGCCGCCGAGACCGTAGCCCCGCTAGGATCGTAGGCAGCACCGCGCAGGGTCGCGGTGACTTGCTGGGCACGAGCATGACCGCAAAGAGCAGAGAAAAATAGGAAAGCGAGCCAGACCCGGCGAGCCAACCTCATCGAAGCCACACTCCCTTTATGAAGGAAACATTTCAGCGCCCAGGCCAGAACGGACACCTAGAACATTGGAATTGCAACATGTGTCCACCGCGAATCGCAGCGGACCTCGACGGATATCGGATTTGTGCCGGATTATCGGAGGCTGCGAGAGGAGCCGCAATACTACAAATGGACTATCCGCGCGGATCAGGCGTGCCCGGAGCTTGGATACCGGCGAACCGAATTGGAACCGAGAGTGAAGCGGAGGAAGATCGGCGCGAGCAGCGTAGCGACCATGACCTGCGGGCGGCCTCGCCGAAGGGTTTAATGCCGATGCCGACGGCCCAGCGGTTCATGGATGAGGGGCGGCCGAAACCATTGACGAGTATTTCCGAGAATGGCGACGAGTGTGAGGGAGAAGTGGGAGATGGCGAACGTCGCAAGTGCCTGGAGCCTTTAGCTTGACTTGAATTCCCATCCAAGCGAAGAAAAGCGGACCACGAGAGATTCGAGGGGCACCTGTGAAATGTTCCCGCTTCCAGGACCGCTGCAGTCTTGGGCTACTGCGCCTTAGGTCCGTGGGGACACGCGGAAAGCTTCATCCACTGCTCGGGATTGACGTTTACGCCGTTGACGTAAAGAACCCAGTGAAGGTGGGGGCCGGTAGAGCGTCCGGTGGAACCGGCGTAGCCGAGGATGTCGCCGCGCTGGACTTGCGCACCGGGGATGGTGACAAGTTTGGACATGTGGAGATACATGGACTCAAGACCCTGTCCGTGGTCGATGCCGACGGCATTGCCGAGCACGTTGAATTGTTGCGCGAACGTGATGGTGCCAGCGGCGACGGCGCGGATGGGTTCGCCCGCGGGAGTCCGCTGGTCCACGCCGCCGTGGTACTCGCCGGTCGGCTTTCCATTGTGAAGGCGTCTGACGCCGAAAGGAGACGTCACGCAGCCGGAGACGGGCGGGGCGAGAGGATCCTGCCAAAAACGCGCTTCAGAGATCTTTTCCTTGAAGGCGGTCAGCAATGCGATTTCTTCCGGAGTTGAATGGAGCGCTTCGATTTCCGTACTGAGCTTGACGTTTTGCGAAGGGAAAATTGTCTTGCGGATGATTACGGAAAGTTGTTGTGACGGGGCTCCGTCGTTTCGCGAAACGATGAGTGTGGCGGTGCTGGCCGCATCCTTTACGGAGACCGGGAGCAGGGCAAAGTTCGTGCCGGCGGGCTGGGGAAAGAGCTTGGCAGTGCGGCCTAAAAGCGTGGCCGCAGCAAATCCGGGAGGACAGGTGATGCGCAGGGTTTCGCCGAGCTTTACGGATTTTGGTGAGACAGTGCACTTCTGCGGGAGCGACGGCACAGCAGAAACTGCGCAGACAATAAGGGGAAATACGGCACGACGGAACGAAAGTGAGACGATAGAAACCCGGGGTGTCATAGATCTATGATTGAGAATCGAGTTGGTATTCTCGCGGCCGGATGGGCGGACTGGCAAGCATAGAAAAGGTGGTCCGTGCTCAGGCGGCTAACGAGTTGGGGGACACATGCGACGCTCCTCGATGGTGGCAACGATCCGATGCTGTTTGTTTTGTGCCATTTGTTTTGCAGTAGTGAGTATCGGAGTCCCTGCGGAAGGGCAGAATTCTGCCAGCGAACTAACCGGGATGTGGACAGCAAACGCGGGAAGTGGGCCGGTGATGCGTGGCACATGGCTGGCGCAAATATCGCAGGGGAGCCCGAATTTAGCCAGGGGGTCATGGAGCTTTTTGAACGACGCCAGCGAGATTGTGCTGACAGGTACGTGGTCAGCGCGAAAAACTGGGAAGGGCTGGGATGGAAGCTGGACGGCACAAGCCAGAAACGGGCGCGCTCTTTCCGGTACGTGGAGCGCCGCTTTAGCGGACTTCAAGGGCAAGACGCTGAAGGAGATGCTGGCACTGACGATGCAGAGGCAGATCGCAGGAGCATGGCAGAGCGGAGGCCATCAGGGAAATTGGTGGCTGCAAGGCGGCGGCGAGAAGGGTCGTCCGTAGGGCCTTTGGGGAAGGGACAGATGCGGGGAGTGCGGGAGGCGCGTGCTACAATCTGCGAGCTGAGACGGTCATGGCCGACACCCTAGCCACCAACGAAGCGGTGCTGGAAGTTATTTCGCCGGACGGCGCACGCCGGTACGCGCGCGTGGCGCTAACGCCCTACATGATCGGGCGCGGCGCAGAAACCGGCAATCACCTGCAACTGAACGATCGAAGGATTTCACGGCAGTGCGCGGCGATCGTGGTAGAAGCCAACCGGTTCTACATAGAGGACCGCGGGCAGCGGCGCGGCGTTTTTGTAAACAACGAGAAGGTGGAAAGCCGGGCGCTGCAAGACGGCGACATCATCACGTTTGGCCTGGAAGATTCTTATGAAATTGTGTTTCGTTCGTCGGCGGAAGCCGGAGGCGAGACAATTCCGCAATTGCTGACCCGCATCGAACACATCACCAGTTCGGAGCCGTCGGCATCAGCCACCGGCGGGTTGCGCAAGCTGAACATGCTGCTGGAGGCGAGTTCGCTGCTGCATTCGCAACTGCCGCTGGATTCTGTGTTAGCGAAGATGCTTGACCACGCGGTGGCGGTGCTGGATGCGGACCGTGGGCTGCTGCTGGAGAACGCCGCGGATGGGACGCTGAAGGTTCGGCTAGCACGGCGCAGCGGCGGATTGCGATTGCCGCCAGAGAGCGTGACGCCGAGCCAAACCGCGATCCAGTTGGCGCTCAAACAGCATGCGCCGATCATCACCGAGGACCTGGCGCAGGCGGAAGCAGACTTGCAAGCGGCGCAGAGCATTGTGGCGCAACGACTGCGGGCTGTGGTGGTGATTCCGTTGTACTCGATTACGCGCGCCAATTCGCAGGAGTCCATGATCAACCTGCGGCGCGGCGATTTTCTTGGCGTGCTGTATCTGGATTCGCGTCGACCTGCGGCGTTCTCGAAGCTTGACCGACAAATTCTGGACGCGTTGGCGGCTGACGCAGCGAGCATCCTCGACAATGCCCGGCTGGTCGAACGAGAGCGCGAACGCCAGCGCATGGAGCAGGAAATCAACATTGCTCGTGACATACAGCAGGCGCTGCTGCCCAGAAATTTTCGCGACTTTCCGCACCTGGCGGTTTCCGGATGCAACTTCCCCTGCCTCTCCGTAGGAGGCGACTATTTCGACGTATTCCCGATGAGCGAAGGGCGCACGGCGTTTTTGATCGCGGACGTATCGGGAAAAGGATTGGGTGCAGCGCTGCTGACCACGATGTTGCAAGGCGCGCTTTCTGGAATGACGCTGGGGAACGATCCGGTAAAAGTATTCAATCACGTGAACCGGTTCTTGTGCGACCACGCGGAAGTGGGGCGATACGCGACAATGTTTTTCGGCGTGCTGGATGCGGATGGGCACATGGAATTCATCAACGCCGGACATCCTTCACCGATTTTGATCCGCAAAGACAGTGTAGATGAGGCGTTTACTGAGGGATCTTATCCCGTAGGCCTGGTGCCGGATGCGGAATACACGGCGGCGTGTCTGAAGCTGGAGCCGGAAGATACCCTGGTGCTATTCAGCGACGGAGTGACCGAAGCGATGGATCCCGACGAGCAACTCTTCGGAGTGCCGCGGCTGCGCGAAGTGCTGGCCGGCAAAACGGACATGCAATTGGAAGAAATGCAAAAAAGCGTGCTGGAAGCGGTAGAAAACTTTACGCGCGGCGCGCGGCAAGCCGATGACTTGACACTGCTGCTGATTCGCTACCGTTCGGCTGACGTGACTGCAATAACCGACACCGACTTGCGAGCATCGTCGGCAAGTGCTGCTGGCTAAAATCTCTCAATACGAGAGATGCAGGCATTTCAATCAAGACTGTTGCGTCAAGTTTGTCGCACAGGTTCTCCTTGATTTCCATGTACGACAGGAATAAGAAGAGTGTGCTTTCTGCGGTGCAACTTCAGAGCTCAGGACATAGGATGACGATGCAAGCCTCTCGTAGAGACTTCCTGAAAATTGGCACTATTGGCGGTGCCGCTGCGGCGGTTTTCGGTTTTGATTTGAAACCGGCGTTCGCGGAGTTGCGGCAACTGAAGATCGAGCGAGCGAATGAGGCGCGCTCGACGTGCCCGTATTGTTCGGTGAGTTGCGGGGTGATTATCTATACGATCGGCGACCGGGCGAAGAACGTGACGCCGCAAGTAGTGCATGTGGAAGGCGATCCGGACCATCCCATTAACCGTGGGACGCTCTGTCCGAAGGGCGCGTCACTCGAACAAGACATTGTGAACGACCGGCGGCTCGTAAAGCCGCAGGTGCGCCGGCCCGGTTCGCATCGTTGGGAAGACATCGGGATGGACGAGGCACTCGAGGAGATCGCACAACGCGTGAAGAAGCTGCGCGACGAAACGTTTATCGAGACCGATGCGCATGGCCAACGCGTGAACCGTCTGGAGTCGCTGGCGTGGACCGGCGGTTGCACAGACACCAACGAGTTCAATTATCTGGTCGTGAAAACCATGCGAAGTTTGGGCGTGGTGCATTTAGAAAATCAGGCCAGGGTTTGACACGGCCCCATGGTCTCAAGTTTGGGACCAACATTTGGGCGCGGAGCGATGACCAACGGTTGGGTGGACATCAAGAACACTGATTTGATGCTCATCATGGGTGGAAATCCCGCGGAGAATCATCCCTGCGGTTTCAAATGGGCGCTAGAAGCAAAGCGTAATCGCAACGCCAAGATCATTTCGGTTGATCCGCGGTTCACGCGGACCTCTTCGGTTGCTGATCTCTTTTGCCAAATTCGTGCGGGCACGGACATTGCGTTTTTGGGCGGGATGATTCGCTACGCGATTGAAAGCAATCGGCTGGCACACGACTACCTGGTGAACTACACCAACGCGGCGTTCATCGTGAAGGACGGCTTCAGGCTACCGGATGATGGCGGAGTGTTTTCAGGATTCGATGCACAGACGAAAACCTATAACCGTTCCACCTGGAACTACGCGGGAACCGGCGGAACGGCACATCCAGATTCGGCAACGGGGCAAACATCAGGACAGGCCTCTCACCGCCCCGGAGGAGCGGCGCCAACCGCAACGCCGTTGCCGGACAAGATTGACGCGGATCTGACATTGCAGAATCCGAATTGCGTGTTCCAGCTTTTGCGGCAGCATTATTCGCGTTACACCCCGGAGATGGTGGAGCGCATCACGGGCATTCCGCGGCAACAGTTCCTGAAGGCCGCTGATCTGTTCACGTCGGTGCGCAAAGATGGCGACATGAAGAAGGCCGCGACTATTATTTATGCCGTTGGCTGGACACATCACAGTTTTGGCACGCAGATCATTCGCACCGCAGCGATCCTGCAACTGCTGATGGGCAACGTCGGACGGGCGGGCGGGGGAGTCAACGCGCTGCGCGGGCACTCCAACATTCAGGGCGCGACGGACATGGCAGGCATTTACGACAACCTGCCTGGCTATTTGAAGGTGCCTACGCCTGGGGACGCGACTTTTGATGCTTGGATGAAGCGTATTACTCCGAATCCCGCAAAAGCGGAAAAGTGGAATTCGATGAATTACTGGGGCAACACACCGAAGTTTGCGGTGAGCTTCCTAAAGGCCATGTACGGCGACGGTGCGACCAAGCAAAACGGATGGGCCTACGACTATTTGCCGAAGGTTGATCGCAATTATTCATGGGTGCATTTGTGGGACAACATGCTGAACGGCGTGGTGAAGGGGATTTTTGCTTTCGGCATGAATGGCGTGGCCATCGGGCCGGACACCAAGAAGAACATTGACGCGCTGAAGAAAGCGGACTTCCTGGTGGTTGGCGAACTTTATCCGGACGAGACCAGCGAGTTCTGGACGGAGAAAGCGGGAAACTCGAAAGATGAGATAGCAAAAATCCAAACGACCGTCTACCGCCTGCCGTGCGCCGGATTTGCCGAGAAAGACGGTACGTTCACCAATTCGGCGCGTTGGCTGCAGTGGAAGAATGCGGCACTGCCGCTGCCATCCACCTGCATGCTGGACCAAGAGATGGTGGCGCGGATTTTTCTGAAGGTTCGGGAAATGTACAGGAAAGACGGCGGAAAATATCCGGATCCGATTTTGAAACTGACGTGGGCATACACCAATCCGCAAAATCCGTCATTGGCGGAAGTGCTGAAGGAAATTAATGGCAAGACTGCAGTGGACGCGGAAGATCCGACGACTAAGGTGCAGCTAAAGGCGGGAAATCAGTTGCCGGGATTCGCTTGGCTGAAAGACGACGGCACGACGAGCTGTGGCAACTGGATCTACTGCGGGTCGTATACGGAAGCCGGCAACTTGACTGCACGGCGTGATCCGGCTGATCCGTCCGGAATGGGCGTCCACCAGAATTGGGCGTGGTCGTGGCCCGCGAATCGACGCGTGCTCTACAACCGCGCGTCGTGCGACCTGGACGGCAAGCCGTGGGACGCTTCGCGGCGACAAGTGTGGTGGAGTGAGGCGACACAGAAGTGGGTTGGTAACGACGTGCCGGACTTCAAAGTGGATTCGGCGCCGGTAGATCACATGGGCCCATTCATCATGAATCCAGAAGGGGTCGCGAGACTGTTCGCGCCGGTTGGCGCGTTTGCGGATGGTCCATTCCCAACCTTTTACGAACCGGTGGAAAGCCCGATCGATAATCTGCTGTATCCGAAGCAGACACACAATCCGGTCGCGCAAGTCTCCGAGTCCGATGACGACAAGTACGGTTCGCCGAAGGATGGCTACAACATTGTATGTACCACTTACCGACTGACCGAGCACTATCACTACTGGACCAAGAATAATCCGATGAATGTGCAGCTCGTGCCGGAACCTTTCGTGGAAATGCCCGCGGAATTGGCGAACGACATGGGGCTTCGGGGCGGGGAGTTGGTGAAGGTTTCCAGCGCCAGAGGACACTACATTGCAAAGGCCATGGTCACGAAGAGAATCAAACCGATGATCATTGATGGGAAAACGATCTATCAGATCGGAATTCCGATTCATTGGGGCTATCGCGGGATCGCCGAGGACGGAGGGAGGACGGCAAAGACACTCGCCAATTCTCTTTCACCGTCCGTGATCGATCCGAATGCGTACACGCCCGAATTCAAGGGCTTTTTGGTGAAGTTGGAAAGGGCGTAGGGCGCGCATGAGTCAGGCCACGTTGCGGGTGCAAAAGATTTCAGCTCATCCCGGTCCGGTCCCCGGGGAAGGCACACAGCGGCAATTTACCGTCGCCAAGCTGATTGACACGACGACATGCATCGGCTGCAAGGCGTGCGAAGTGGCGTGTGTCGAGTGGAACGACCTGCCGTTTTCGACGACGGAATTCAACAATACGTACCAGACCATGCCGGAGACGCGATGGAATTATTGGAACTTGATTTTGTTCAACGAGCACGAGAAAGAGGACGGCTCGTTGATGTGGTTGATGCGGAAGAATCAGTGCATGCATTGCGCCGAGCCGGGCTGTCTCGAAGCGTGCCCATCGGATGGCGCGATCGTGCAATATACCAACGGCATCGTGGATTTTCAGCAGGACAAATGCATCGGCTGCGGATACTGCATCACCGGCTGCCCGTTCAACATTCCCAAATTCAACAAGGAGACGAAACGCGTATATAAATGCACGCTGTGTACGGACCGAGTGGGTCAGGGATTGGAACCGGCGTGCATCAAGTCGTGCCCGACGGGTTGTTTGCACTTCGGTAGCAAGGACGACATGCGAGTGCTGGCAGAGCAACGGGCGGAGCAGTTGCGCACTCACTTCAATTTTCCGAATGCCGGTGTGTACGACCCGGCGGGCGTCGGCGGGACCGGCGTAATCTATGTTTTGCATGACGCACAAGATCCGGAGCTCTATGGCGGATTGCCCAAGGACCCGCACGTCCCGCTCAGCGTCAAACTGTGGAAAGGGCCGCTCAAGTGGCTGGGTAATCTCGCGATGGTCGGCGGCGTGATTGGATTGTTCGTACATTACCTGCGCTTCGGACCAAAAGAGCGCGATGCGGAAATGAAAGAACCGCATGAGGGAGCGGAGCCATGAGCGATCGAACCTACCAGCTACTGCCTCACGGACGAGTGCTGCGTTATTCATTTGTGGAACGCGCGAATCATTGGATCGCCGCGTTCTCATACATCTATTTGCTGCTGACTGGGCTGGCGTTCTGGTCGCCGTGGCTGTTTTGGATTGCGGTGGTGCTCGGCGGAGGGCAAATTTCGCGGACTTTCCATCCGTGGGTAGGACTTTTTTTCTTTTATGCGGTGATGCGGATGTATGGCTACTGGGCCCCAGACATGCGCAGCACCGCAGTGGATAAACAGTGGTGGCAGTCGCTTGGTTACTACATCCAAAACGAAGATGAAAAAATGCCACCCGCAGGTCGGTATAACGCCGGACAGAAAGCGCTGTTCTGGAGTTTCTTTTACGCTGCCATCCTGTTGCTCCTGACCGGAGTGGTATTGTGGTTTCCGGAGTTGATTCCATGGAACCTGCGCTGGCTGCGCTATCTCTCGGTGTTTTTACATCCTGTGGCCGCGCTGTTTACGATCGCTAACTTTTTGATCCATATCTATATGAGCGTGTTTGCCGAGCGCGGCGCATTTGGCTCCGTGGTTCGCGGTGATGTTTCGCTGGAATTCGCGAAGCGCTACCATCCAGGCTGGTACCAGGAGATTGTGAGTAAACCGGCGCCCCGTAAATGACTGCGAACTACGATGCGCGAATCGAGCGCGCACAGTATCTGAAGACGATCTACCCCTTTGCGGAGCAAATTCTGACATTTTACCAAGGGATTTGCGCCGCGCAGGCGCGTATCCACGCACGGGTGATGAAGGCAGTTCGCATGAGCCGGCCGCCCGCCGATACGAAGTTGCGGAAGCGCTTAAACATTGACCTTGTCATTCCGTATGCGGGCGAAGCGTTGTTGGAAATCGTTCCGGTTTCGCCGGAGCCGTTGAAAACATTTATCGCGGAGTATCTGCGAGGTTCTAAGGAGCGGCTGGCGGTTTCGTTGCAGACTTACGTGGAACACGGCGGGACGGACGAGCCACCAGCGGACTCGCGCGAAGAACTGTTAACACGAATTTTGATTGAGCCGTATGCGGAGTTACACGCGCGACAGATCACCGTTGTATCCGCAGGTGTCAGCGAAAATCTGTGCCCACGCTGCAGCGGAAGGCCTGTAGTGGGTGTGCTGCGAATGGAAGGCAACGGCGGAAAGCGCTTTTTAATGTGCGCGTTCTGCTCTTCGGAATGGGAATTTCGCAGAATTTACTGCGCGTATTGCGGCGAGGCACGTGAGCAGTCGTTGCCGGTATTTGCGGCGGAAAAGTTTCCGCACATTCGCGTCGAAGCTTGCGATACGTGCCGACGCTATCTGCGCACCATTGACCTGACCAAGGACGGAAACGCATTTCCTGCACTGGACGATCTAGTCTCGATTCCCTTAGGCCTGTGGACGGAGGAACATGGCTACCAGCGCATTTACGGAAACCTGCTGGGGACTTGAACCGGACCGAACCGACAATCTCGGTCAAGCTTCGACGCGAACGCCTTTCCAGAAAGCGATGCGGCCCGATATCTCGGCGGCCTCGGCCTTAGGCTCGGGATAAAACCAGGCCGCGTTGTCGTTGCGGATGCCATCTACTTCGACGTGGTAATAGTGTGCAGTTCCCTTCCAGGGACAGATGGACGTGTGGCTGCTGGATTTGAGGTACTGCTTTTTTACTGCATCTGCCGGAAAATACTGGTTTCCGTCCACCACCACGCAGGCGTTACTCTCCGCGATTAGTTTTCCCGCCCAAAATGCCTTGGCCATAAGATTCTCCGTCGTCGATTGGATGCTCGCCGGCTGGAAAAGTTTCGCACGCCGCCATTCAGTTCAGTTTATTTGCGGTGTTTCGCGGAGCGCAAGCCTGGTTTGCTACAATTTTGCGCATGCCCATTAGACGAATTTCCAGCTTCGGATTGCTTGTCCTCTGTTTGGCAATTTGCGTCGTTCCGATCTCCTGCAAACCAGCCGAGCAGGCCTCGGCTCCAGCGAAAACCGCTAGCATCGCCGCGCCCCTTGGCGTGGCATCCGATCTGGATGCGCGGCTGGCGAAATTCAAGGCCTTGGAAATGCCGCTGAACCACGACACTTTGAGCTCACGGGAAGTTCAACTCGTACAAAAGCTGGTGGACGCGGCGAATTCGATCGAAAGGATTTACTGGCGGCAGAGCGATCCGGACGGTTTGAAGCTTTATAAAGAGATGGAGAAAAGCGCTGATCCGCTTGACCAGAAAGTGCTGCGCTTTCTGAAAATCAATGGCAGTCGCTACGACCTGGTCGACGAGTTGAAGCCATTTGTGGGCAGTCAACCGGCACCGGCCGGTCGCGCGCTGTATCCAGCCGGCCTGACGAGAGAGGAGATTGAGAAGTATGTTGCTGCTAATCCCAGCGAGAAACAGGCGGTCTATGACGAGCGTTCCATCTTGCAGCAAAAGGCGACCAAGCTTCAGGCAATTCCCTACCACGTTGCTTATGCAGCCTTTTTGAAGCAAGCGGCGGAGGATTTGCAAGAAGCCGCGGCTCTGAGCGATGACGCGGCGTTTGCGAGGTTTCTGCGAATGCGCGCCGGCGCGTTGCTGAGCGATGACTACTACCAGAGCGACCTGGCCTGGCTCGAGCTCAAGGATCCAAAATTCGATCTGATTCTGGCGCCTTACGAGAGCTATCTGGACAACCTGCTCGGTGTCAGGACTTCGTTCGGTGCCGCGGTGCTGATTCGGAACGGGGAGGAGAGCAAAAAACTTGCGGTCTTCCAAAAGTATGTGCCGGAACTTCAGGAGGCCTTGCCCCTCGACAAGCGGGATCTGCCGTCGAAGCGCGGGCACGTGACGCCAATGGAAGTGATGGACGCGCCGTTTCGAACGGGCGATCTGCTACACGGCTATCAAGCCGTGGCGGACAATTTGCCAAATGACGCACGCGTACACGAAGCGAAAGGCAGCAAGAAGATTTTCTTCAAGAATTTTATGGACGCGCGCGTGAATGTGGTGATTGTGCCCATCGCGCGGCGGTTGCTGCGCGAGGATCAAGTTGCGCGAGCGACGGGCAACGGCTACCTCGCGAGCACCCTGGCGCACGAAATTTCTCACGAGCTTGGGCCGAACTATTCACGCACTTCGACGGGCAAGAGGGACATCCGCGAGGCCATCGGAAGCGACTTTCCCGCGCTGGAGGAGGCCAAAGCGGATGTTGCCGGAATGTTTGGCCTGAAATGGCTCGCTGACCATGGGGCGATTTCCAGTGAGCAACTGGAAGAGGACTACATCTCTTATGTGGCGGGAAACTTCCGGACGATTCGCTTCGGTATCGCCGAGCCTCACGGCCGCGGCGAAATGATGGAATTCAATTACCTGCTGGAGCAGGAAGCCGTGACGCGGGATGCGACGACGGGCCGCTACGCGGTGGTCCTGGATAAGATGCCCAGCGCGATTGCATCACTCGCAAAGGAATTACTCGAGCAGGAAGCGACCGGCGATCGCGCACGGACCTCCGCTTGGTTCGCGAAGTACGCCGTCTTGCCGGAGCACCTCCGGAAAGCATTCGAACAAGTGTCCGACATACCGGTGGACATTCAGCCAATCTATTCCTTTCCAGAGGAGATTCGATGAGCGAACAGCAGAATTTTGCGAATCATGGAAAAATCGTACCTGCATATCACTATTTCTTGGTGCCGGTGCTGGCTCTCAATTTCGTCTACTCAATCTACGCAGCGTTTGGCTGGTTCAGTCATCGGGAAGGACAATCCGCGATTGGCTTGTCCGTACTCTTGGGTGGCGGCCTTCAGATCCTGATGTCTCTCGCTTTGCTGCTGATGGCATTTCTGGCCCGGACGTTCGCACTGGGAGTGCAGGATCGTGTCATCCGACTGGAGGAGCGGCTGCGTTACCAACAACTCCTTCCTGTCGATCTGCAGCCGCGCATCAACGAATTTACGGTAAATCAACTCGTTTCCCTGCGCTTTGCAAACGACGCGGAACTCCCTGAACTGGCGCGAAAAGTCCTGAACGACAAAATCAACAACCGCAAAGCCATCAAACAGATCATTCAGAACTGGCGCGCTGATTATCAGCGCATTTAGACAGAATGCCGCTTACAGAATGCTGCGGACCACCCCACCTTCAGCGCGGACGGCTGCACCGTTGATGCCTACCGATTGCGTGCTGGCGACAAACGCAACGATGGCCGCGATTTCTTCGGTAGTTTCAAAGCGCTTCAACAGTGACGTCGGCCGGACGGTTTCAAAGAAGTCTTTTTCCACTTGCGCCGCAGTCACTCCCCGGTTCCTGGCCATGCTCTGCACAAAGTCGCCGACGCCCTCTGAAGCCGTTGGTCCGGCAAGCACGGAGTTTACGGTTACGCCGCTGCCCGCAACGGATTCCGCGACACCGCGCGCGATTGCAATCTGTGCGGTTTTGGTCATTCCGTAGTGAACCATCTCCGCCGGAATCTGCTGGCCGGATTCACTGGAAATGAAAATCACGCGACCCCACTTTTTCTCGAGCATCCCGGGAAGATAGTGGCGCGTCAACCGCACGCCGCTCATGACGTTGACTTCGTAAAAGCGAAGCCATTCGGCGTCCGGAATTTCCAGAAAGGGTTTGGGATCGAAGATGCCCAGGTTGTTCACCAGAATGTCCGCATTGGGAACTTGCTGGACTAGTTTGCTGATGCCTTCCTCGGTGCCAAGATCGGCGGAAACCTCGGTGACTTCCGCTCCACGCAATTCCATGCGGATGCGTTCTGCGGCTGCATTCACGCGCTGGGGCGTTCTACCGTTGATTACAACACGCGCGCCCTCGCGCGCTAGAGTCGTGGCGATGGCCAATCCGATTCCCGCTGTGGAACCAGACACCACGGCCAGCTTTCCTTTCAGTCCCAGGTCCATTTTCTTCTCCTGATATTTTCAACGCGCGATGGCTGCGGCTGCCGCACCTTCGATTTCGGCAATCTCTTCCTGCGACAATTTCAATTCACCGGCGCGCATCACGCCTTCAGCTTGTTTCGCGTTGCGCGCGCCCACAATGGCTCCCGTGATCGCGGGGTGTCGCAGCACCCACGCAATCGCAACTTCGCCAGGGCCACGACTGTGCCGTCCGCCCACTTTGCGCAGGCGCTCAACCAATTCAATGTTTCTGGCGAGACGCGGCTCCCTGAATTCCGGGTTGCGGCTGCGGAAATCATCCGGCGGGAGTGCCGCGGCGCGCTCGCGCGTCATCGCGCCAGTTAACAGACCGGAAGCCATCGGAGCGTAGCTGACTACACCGATTCCGTTCTTCTCGCAATGCGGCAATATTCCCGCTTCGGTCGCGCGCCGAATCATGGAGTAAGGGGGCTGGTCGGAAGTGATCGGCGCAATGTGGCTGGCGCGCTTCATCTGTTCGACATCAAAATTCGAAACGCCCACCCAGCGAACTTTGCCTTCTTTCTTCAAATCGTTCATCGCCTGCCAAGCCACTTCCAGACCGGAACCGTTGTCTTTGGGCGGCCAGTGCATCTGGTAAAGATCGATGGTGTCGGTCTGCAGGCGCCGCAAGCTGTCCTCGCACTCCATCCGGATTGAAGCTGCGGAATGGTCCTGATAGACCTTGCGGTTCTCGTCCCAGCGCAAAACACACTTGGTAAAGATATAGGGGCGTTTCCCTTTCCACTGCTTCAGGGCTCGCGCGACGACTTCTTCCGAATGGCCCGTTCCGTAAACCGCGGCCGTGTCGATCCAGTTCACGCCAAGCTCCAGCGCTCGCAGGATGGCAGCGATGGAGTCGGCATCCTCCTGCTGACCCCAAGCAAATTCCCAACCCGAGCCGCCAATAGCCCAAGCGCCGAAACCCACCGGCGTCAATTGCAGATCGGAGTTTCCAAGTTTCCGCAGTTCCATAGACCCTCGACACGCAAATTCATGGCGCTACTGTTCTACGTCGGTTTGGATGAGATTCGCCAGCGAAAAGTTAGAGCGCCGCATACGGCGCAATTGGAGCCTAGCCAAAACAAAGCTGTGGTAAACCGCTGGCGCGGCGCGAGACTGGCATTCAGGTCGCACACCCAGCCGGCCTTTCGGTCTGCAGCGCCGGAGGATTTTGCCAATACTTATCGACTTACCAACGGACGTGTTGGGGGAGCCAACGGAAGTTAGCTACTTCACAAACAGACAAGGCGGCGCGATAGGTCATACGCGCGCCGCCTTGCTCCCTGCGACAAAAATCGCTGCTTAGATGCTCTTCGGCCCAGCCGTCGCTGCGGCCGGTGCGCTCGACGACTTCGCGAATGCGCTTCCGCCCGATTCCTTCTCGGCACTCTTGTCGATTTCGATCGAGCCCTTGAAGTAGGCGCCATCTTCGATCATGATGCGCGCCGTAGTCAGGTCGCCGTTCACCGAACCGTCCTTCTTGATTTCGATACGGTCCTTCGCGCGAAGATTGCCCTTCACGCTGCCATACACCACCACCTCACGGGCAATGATGTCGGCGGTCAGCTTGGCGGTTGCTCCCACGGTGAGCTTGCGCTCATCCAGCTGGATCAACCCTTCCACCGAGCCGTCGACCAGCAGGTCTTCGCTCCCGGTGATTTCGCCTTTTACATGCAGGCTCGCTCCCAGTCTGGCCGTCGCGCGGTCGCCGGTTGCACCCAATGGACGCATTGCATCTGTACTCATCGCGTTAGTTCCCTCCCAAGTCGCCGGAGCTAGCTTCGGCGCCTGATTCAGATTCGGTTGATTCGCAGTAAAACTCTTCGGCTCCGGTTGCGCGACTTGCGGCGTTTCCGGCTTCTTCGCGTTCCCCCACATTGATCCTCCAGGGATAGGCCACCCCATCAGATTCCGTCGGGGCAATTTGAAACTCTAATCCCCTGTCGTGAATGCCGCAAACAACCTATCAGGTTGCTGTGCGTGAAAGTAACTACCCTTTGGTTCAGTTCCGCTATTGCCCCAAGGGCAATAGCTAGGCGGTGGGCTTATCCGGCACCGGTTCGGAAGCGACAAAGTCATTCACAAAACGATGCGCATAGCTGTCGAGTAATTCCCTTATTCGTACCGGGTTCGCCGACTTCACGACCAATCCGGCGTGATGGTATTTTTTTGCGCGATAAACGATTTCCGGATCGTTGTAGGCCGATGTGTCTGGTTGCTCCTGCTTAGCCAGTGAAACAATCACGCCAGCATAATCTCTCCGCAGGGGTGGCAGCGCGTACGGCTGCTTACCTGCACCTACTTCCAGCTTGGCCCACTCGCGCCACAAATTTATGCCGGTCGCATTCTCGATTACGTCGGATATGTACGCGCCTCCGACGCGCGCTGCAATCTCGATGAAGTAAAACTTCCCGCCCGCGTGGGTCTTCAAAAATTCGGCATGGGTCACGCCCCGCAGCAACCCCAAGCCTTCAATCAACTCTCGGTTGACCGCCTGCAGCGTCTTCGCATCTGCGCTGTCGCGCTCCAGAGTCCGCGTCGTGAAGACGCCGCCTCCATGCGAAACATCGAGCGGTGGCGTTCCGTACGCATGAGCCTCGGCGAATACCACTTCCCTTTCGCTAACCACACTGTCCACGTGAAACACGCTACCCAGCAAAAACTGTTCCAGTAGAAAATGCGACTGCTCATCTCCTAGCTTCTCCAACCACGGCCACAGTTCCTCCGGCCGCCGAATCTTATTCATTCCAATTCCGGACGCTTGCGATCGTGGCTTCAGGAGCCATGGCCCTGATACGCGGTTCATGAAGTCGCGGAGGTCGTCATGATTTAGCACGTGCACAAATTCCGGCACGTTTACGCCAACCTCCTTCGCCCGCGCCCGCATAGCAAGCTTGTCGCGAAAGTAGCGCACCGTAGTCAAACCCATGCCCGGAATGCGCAAATGCTCGCGAATCGCCGACACGTTCTCCATATCGAACTCGTCCAGAGCCACGATTCGATCGATTTTTCGCGTCCGCGCCGCATAGCTCACCGCATTCAGCAATTGCGGCAGGGGCAGCTCTTCCGGCATGAAAAACATTTCATCAATCGCCTCGCGCGACCAGTCCGCATTCCGCAGCTTTTCCACCGTTAGCAAGTACACCGTGCAGCCGATCGCTTTGCACGTTCGGATAAACTCCTGCCCTTTTTCATATGTGCTGACGCAGAGGATTGCGAGAGGTCGCTGCTCTGGCACGCCAAGCCTCCTCTAATGCAGGTGAGCCGCGAAGTATACCGCGCAACTATCGGGTGGGATATAAAAACCGCAGGAAAGGGCCAACCCGCTGAGCCCAGGCCGCTTCGTTGTGTTCCGCGCCTTCCACTCGCTCGTAGTGCAAGTCCACGCCGCACTGCCAGCCGCGCGACAATAAGATATCGCGGAAACGCTCCACATCTTCCACGATGCGCGGGCCTTCCCGCGTGCCGATATCCAGCCAGATTTCTGGCCGCGCCTGGACTGCCATTCGCTCCGCAAGCGTGTGGATCACTCGGTAGTGCCACCAAACCGAGGGCGACAGCGCGGCAATCTTTCCGAACACATCTGAACGCGTCAATCCCAGATACAGCGACACCAGTCCGCCCAGTGACGACCCGCCGATTCCCGTTCGGTGCGACCCGCCTGCCGTACGGTACTCGCGGTGCACAAACGGCATCACCTCTTCCAGCAAAAACTTCCCGTAACGATCCGCACGTCCGCCGCCGAGCTTTGGCGCCCTGGTCGGCGTGTATTCTCGAATGCGTGCTTTCCCGGTGTTATAGATCCCCACAATGATCAGCGGCTCGACTCGTCCCGCATGGATCTCCGTGTCCGCCGTCTGTCCCACGTGCCAATCCTGGCCTCGGACAAACGCAGTCGAGCCATCAAAAAGATTTTGTCCGTCATGCAGGTACAACACCGGAAACCGACGCCCCGGCTGCTCCTGATAGCCCGGCGGCAGGTACACCACCAGACTCCTCTGATTTCTCAGGAACTTCGATCGGAAATTGTCGTGTCTGCGGAGTTGTCCGTCGCTCACGGGACGCCCATGCTCACGGGGCAATGGTCACGAGCAAGTCTTTCGCTTCCACGCTTTGTCCCGGCGCAACCAGTAGTTTCACCACGCGACCTGCGATCGGCGCATAAATGTTCGATTGCATCTTCATGGCTTCGAGGGTCATTAGTTTAGCACCACGTTCGACGGTGTGGTTCGCTTGCACCGCGATTCCGCTGATCACTCCTGCCGTGGGCGCGCCTACTTGCCCAGGATCAGCTGGATCCGTCTTCGGATGCGCTCGCTCCACCACACGCAGCGACTTGTCTCGCACATTCACTTCGCGCGGTTGTCCGTTCAACTCAAAAAACAGGGTACGCGTCCCGTCCGGATGCGGGTCGCTCGCCGTCATGTACTTAATGATCAGAGTTTTTCCCGCCTCGATTGAAACCGTAATCTCTTCGCCCGATTTCAAGCCGTAAAAAAATGCCGGCGTAGGCAATACACTCACATCCCCGTGGGCCTGTCGAAATTTATCGAACTTCAAAAACACGTCCGGGTAGAGCAGATAACTCAGCAGATCTGCATCGTCGATCGCGTGGCCGGCCTTTTTCTCTAGTGATTCTTTCTCGGCAGCAAAATCGGCTGCGGGCATGCTCGCGCTCGGTCGCCCTTTCACCGGCTTTGCGCCGCGCAACAGGATCTTCTGCACCTTTCGCGGCCAGCCGTCTGGCGGCGCTCCCAGCGCGCCGGAAAACATCTCCACGACCGAATTCGGAAACGCCACATCGTGATGCTCGTTGAGCTTCACGACGTCCGCCGGCGTCATCTCCTTGGCCATCAGGAAGAGTGTCATGTCTCCGACCACTTTGCTCGACGGCGTCACCTTCACGATATCGCCGAACAGCTGGTTCACGTCGGCATACATCCGCTCCACTTCGCGCCAGCGGTGGCCTAGGCCCATGGCGACAGCCTGCTCGCGCAAATTAGTGTACTGGCCACCCGGAATTTCGTGCTCATAGAGCCGGGCGTTTCCCGCCTTCGGTCCCGAATCAAACGGTAAATAAAAGGTCCGCACCGTCTCCCAATAATCCGAGCAATCATTCAACGCCGCCAAGTCCAATCCAGTATCACGCGGAGTACTCCGCAGAGCCGCCACGATCGCGTTAAGATTCGGCTGACTCGTCCCTCCGCTCATCGCCGCCACCGCGCCGTCGGCAATGTCTACGCCCGCATCCGTGGCCTTCAACACGGTAGCCGCATTCATTCCGCTCGTATCGTGGGTGTGAAAATGAATCGGCAGGTCCAATTCTTCTTTCAATTTCCTCACTAGATCGAATGCCGCATACGGTTTGCACAACCCCGCCATGTCCTTGATCGCCAGAAAATGCACGCCCAGCTTTTCCAGCTGCTTCGCCAATCCGACATAGTATTTCAGCGAATATTTCGGCCGCGCTTTGTCGAGAATATCTCCGGTGTAGCAAATCGCTCCTTCGCAGACGCCCCCCGTTTCTAGCACCGCATCCAGCGACACCCGCATGTTCTCAATCGAATTCAACGAATCGAACACGCGAAAAAGATCCATTCCCTGCGAGTAGGCTTCGCGCACAAATTCGCGAATCACATTGTCCGGATACGACGCATATCCGACCGCGTTGGCTCCGCGCAACAGCATCTGGAAACAAATATTCGGAACCGCCGCGCGCAGTTGTCGCAGTCGTTGCCACGGGTCCTCCCGCAAAAACCGCAGCGCCGTATCAAACGTCGCTCCACCCCACATCTCCAAACTGAAAAGATTCGGCAGCCGCTCCGCCACAAAAGGCGCCGTGGCCAGCAAGTCGTAAGTCCTCACGCGCGTCGCCATCAGCGACTGGTGCGCGTCGCGAAACGTCGTATCCGTCAGCAACAGCCGTTTTTCTTTTTTCGCCCACTCGGCAAATTTCGCCGGACCCAATTTCTTCAGCAGTTGCCGCGTCCCCGCCTTCGGCGCAGCAACGCTACCGGCCGCAGGCACCTCCACCACTTCCAATCCTGACGGTAGGGGTTTCCCCTTCACCTCGGGATTTCCGTTCAAAATCACATCGCCCAGGTAGGTCAGCAGCTTCGTCGCGCGATCGCCGCGTTTCGGAAATCGGAACAGTTCCGCATGCTGCTCCAGAAATCCCGTCGTCACCTGGCCGCTTCGAAACTTCGCGTGGTTCACCACGTTCTCGACGAAAGGAATGTTCGTCTTCACGCCGCGGATGCGAAATTCCCGCAGCGCGCGATCCATGCGTTGGCATGCTTCCGGCAGGTTCGCACCCCAGGCCGTCACCTTCACCAGCAGCGAATCGTAATAGGGCGCTAGCGAAGCGCCCGCGTACGCGGTCCCGCCGTCTAGCCGAATACCAAATCCAGCCGGCGAACGGTAGGTCGTCAGCTTCCCGTAATCCGGCGCGAAATTCTTTTCGGGATCTTCCGTCGTCACCCGGCACTGCAGCGCCGCTCCATACAGCGGCACGCTCTCCTGCTTCGGCAGATTCATCGCCTCGTCGTGCAGCGAATGCCCCTGCGCCACCAGAATCTGCGCCCGCACAATATCGATTCCGGTCACCATCTCGGTGACCGTATGCTCCACCTGAATCCGGGGATTCACTTCGATGAAGTACCACTTCTGCGCGTCCACGTCGTACAAAAACTCCACGGTGCCAGCGTTACGATATTTCGCCTTGCGCGCCAACTGCGCCGCCGCCGCACATAATTCATTCCGCACGCTAGCGGGCAAGTTCGGCGCCGGAGCCACTTCCACCACTTTCTGGTGCCGACGCTGCACCGAACAATCCCGCTCCCACAAGTGCAGCAAATTTCCGTGCGTGTCCGCCAGGATCTGCACCTCCAGGTGCCGTGCACGCGCCAGATATTTCTCCAGAAATACCGACGCATCCCCAAACGCCGACTTCGCTTCGCCCTGCGCCTCTTCCAGCCGCGACTCCAGCTCGCCCTCGTCGCGCACCACGCGCATCCCACGCCCACCGCCGCCCATCGCGGCCTTCACCATCACCGGATAGCCAATCTCCCGCGCAATCTTCTTGGCTTCTTCCGCTGACTTCACCGGCTTCTCGGTGCCGGGCAGCACCGGCACGCCGGCCGAAATCGCCAGTCCGCGCGCCGCCGTCTTGTCGCCTAACAGTTCCAGCAACACCGGCGTCGGCCCGACAAACGTAATTCCGGCTTTCTCGCAAGCCCTCGCCAGTGCCGGATTCTCCGACAGGAATCCGTACCCCGGATGAATGGCATCAACACCCTTGGCTTTGGCCAACGTCACAATTCCGGCAATGTCCAGGTACGCCTCAACTGGCCCTTTTCCGTCTCCTACCTGATAGGCTTCATCCGCCTTGAACCGATGCAGCGCCAGCCGGTCCTCCTTCGAATACACGGCGACAGTCCGCAATCCCAGCTCATTCGCCGCGCGAAAAATCCGAATCGCGATTTCGCTTCGGTTTGCCGCTAACAACTTTTGAATGGGCTTCGGCTTGGACATAGTTCTGCTGACGCACCTGTTCGCAACCGTTCATTCTTTCACGGCCATATCATGCCACTACAGCAGTTTTTTTAATGGATCAAACCAGAGTTTTTAATAAAGGATTCCGAAAGGCCGTGGAACATCTTGTGCCCCGGATCCTCCTAGGGACGTTGCGGTGACGCCACAGCCACCGTCTCGCGCGAAGGTAGCTTCCGCAGCGTTTCCAATTCTGTCTGTAGCTTGGCCCACGCCTTCTGGTCCTTTTTCAGCTTGAAAGGAGTATCGGTGCCGCCAAAGAATCCGAGCAATTCAGCGCGAATCTCAGGTGTCAATCCCGCAAAGTTCTGGTCAGCAAGCTTGTCGAGCAGCTTGGCGTGAGCTGTGTCGCTCATCTGATATTCACCCGGTGCACTGGTTGTGCCCAGATCAAAATTGTCATTGGTCAATGCCGGACGTTGCGTCTCACGCTGCTGTTTCACCAGCTTCCGGTACTGATCCAGCGTGCTATTAAAGCTCGCTTCAAACATGTGCTCCGTCTCGGGGGTCGGAGTCCTGAACTCCAGCACCTTCAGCGGTCCGAACTTCGGCAATATTCGATACAGCAACGCCAGACACTTGTCGCCAAAGGTCGGCCGTTGGTAATCCGAACCCCACTCTTGCTCGTACTTTGCTCGTTTCAGATTGTAGAGAAACTTACTCTTCGTGATGCCGGGCTGATCCTTCGTGATCTCATCCTGCTTCAGGTGCCACGCAATCCGAGTCGCTCTCGGCAGCAGGTCGCTGACTGCGTGACGGTACGAATTCAGCGCACGGTCTTCATTCACCAGCACCTTTTTCAAATCCAGTCCGTATGTCTCCTCGAACGCTTCCTCTAAGAGCCGGCGCGCAACCGCGAATCCGATAAAGTCGTGGTAACTTTCCGGCGCGTAACGCTGCTTCGCCACTTGCAGCACGTCAAAACCAAATTCTGTCTTCACATGCGCAAGTTTGTCATCTTCGTAGGAAACCGAATCTCCGTACTTTTTCTTCAGCTTCGGGTAAAGAATGGGTACCGCCCGGTTCGTTCCGAACTTGTGCCCATTGTTGTCCGATGCATAGTGCGCCATCGCGCCCAGCGCAAACGCGTATTCGTTCACGTCTTGCGCATCCCGCAACAACGCCAGAATAAAATCCGCGCTCCTCACATAATGCGTCAGGTCGCTGAAAAACGGGTTGCCATAGGGGTAGTAGCCCAGATCCTGAATGATTGCTCCACCATACGCGTAGGCGTGCGCCTGCTTCAGATCTTCTTCGCTGACAACCGGAAATCTTTGCTGCAACGCCGGCTTTAAGTCATTTTCCCACGCCGCGTCAATAATCGCTTGGTGCGACATCACTGAGTATGCTCTGCTCTGTTCCGGGCAACTCACTAACAGCACGCCAGTGCAAACTACTGCAACCATCCCCCGCAGCATTCTGCGCGCGTCAACGCGAGGCCACCTTCCAGGTAGGGCATCAAAGAATCGTAGTAGCAGCATCGCTTTCATCGATTTTAAGGTCGGCAGAGTAGCTTCCCTCAGAAGCTACCAGGGTCGACGCCAGCACTCTAACTGACGACAGCATTCTTATTGGATAGGGATAAATGTGTAGATGAATGTGCGCTCAGCAAGATCACCGCTCGTGTCAAAAAACTCGTTGCCGCGCAGGTCGCGAATACCGTCCGCGATTCACTCACAACCGGAGCAGATGTCGTCAATACTTCCGCAACACTCCGATCACTCTGCCCTGAATCCGCACATCGCTCGCCGCTTCAATAATCGGTCCCATCTCCGAATTCGCCGGCTGCAACCGGACCTTTCCCGCCGCTTCGCGATAAAATCGTTTCAGTGTCGCTTCTTCGCCTCGCACCAGCGCCACCACGATGTCGCCCGCGTTGGCCACCTGCGTCTGCTCACAAACCACAAAATCTCCGTCCATGATGTGGTCTTCGATCATCGAGCTGCCTTTGACCTGCAACACAAAAGAATTTCCGCCCCGCGCAAAATCTCCCAGCGAAATCGTCTCTCGCTCTTCCACGGCTTCCAATGGCAAGCCCGCCGCAATTCTTCCCAGCAGCGGCAGCTCCTGCACTTTCCGCTCGATCACCTGTTCCTTCACCGGCTTCGGCAATTGCAGAATTTCAATCGACCGGCTCTGGTTGTAGCCGCGCCGGATGAATCCCTTCTTCTCCAGCGTCGTGATGTGCTTGTGCACCGTCGCCAGCGATGTCAGTTTCATCCCCTTGCCGATCTCTTCGAAACTCGGCGAATACCCATGTTTGGTTTCAAACGACACCAGATAATCCAACACTTCCTTTTGTCGTTTCGTTAGGGCCATGGCTTGCCTCCAGTGGCACAGACTTAGCGCTGTGCCGTTCCGTTTGGGGCTATCCCACCCACTCGGTACTTTTCCACAGCCACTCTAGGCGAAGCTAAAGCGAAATGTCAAGCACCTTTAGGCCTTTCCGTTCCTCGTCTTCACTGCTATAAGCAAGGGGATGGATTCGTCGCCTCGGGCTTCTGCCTCCGTCGTCGCCGCCGGAATCGTAGCCATCCTTGGCGGCGCTTTCGCGGCACTGTCCCTCGTCGCGTCGTTTTTTGTCATTTCCAACATCGGCTCTTCTCCCTATCCGCCCAGCCTCAGCCCGGCGATGCGCCCGGTTCTTTACGCCACCTGGACCTTTTTCCTGGTCTGCGCCATTTTCGTAATCGTCGCGGGCCTGCAGGTCATCCGCCTCCGCAACTGGGCCCGCTTCGCTCTTCTCGGCGTCGCCGGGTGCGCCCTTTTCTTCGGCACCGTCGGTCTCGGCGTCATTTTCGTCACGATTTACTTCACCCCCGCTGACCCGGCCGTTTCAAAACTCCTTCTGGCTTGCATCTTGGCTTTCATTTACGGACTACCGATTCTCGTCGCCATCTGGTGGCTGATCCTTTTTACTCGCCGCTCTGTCGCCGACCAATTCCATGCCGCTGCCGCAGCGAAACTAGAAATCACTCCCGCTTCAACATCTCTTCTCAATAATCCAGAGTGCCCTCTCGCCATCCGCATCGTAGGTTGGTACCTTGCCTCCTTTTTCCTCTTCCTTCCCGTGTTGCCGTTTCTTCCCTCGCGCCTCCCGGCGTTCTATTTTGGCCACGTTTTTCGCGGACCGGCCGCGAACGCCCTGCACTTGCTGAGCTTCGCTATTCTTGCCATTCCCGGCCTCGGCCTGCTGCTCCTCAAGCGCTGGAGCTACCCGCTTACTGTCGCTACCCAACTTCTCTTTTGTCTCAACTGCCTGGTCATTGCATTCAGCTCATCGTTCGAATCCAATATGCGTGCGGCCTTCAACGAGATTGGCCTGCCCGCTTCCCTTCCGCCTTTCGCTGACGCGTCGCTGCATCAGATTCGTTACCTGGTCCTCCTCAGCTTGATCCTCCCGGTCGCCATTCTGATCCTCCTGCTCATCTACCGCCGCACCTTCTTCGCGGCAGCCGAAATCGCCGATAAAACGGTTTCGTCGTCCTGAGTGCCGTTTCACCTTCCACGATCGGTCCGATCCGCGCCTGGCGCGCTCGTTAGAAGTCAAGCCTTATCAACCGTCAACCGGACTTTCTTCGCTTTTCTCAATTCTTCGAATCCAAATTTTCACTGTTGACCAGCGGCGCACTTTCGCGCCTCGTTCGCCGCGCTGTGCTATCATTTTTCTCTAGGCATCTGGCTGTTCGCTTCCGATCCAACCCGCATGCTGTTCCAGCCAGATGGCTCGCCCGTGGCCGATATTTCACGGGTTTCAGGGTGCAGGGTTGTTTCACAACCCGTTCATGAGCCGTACTTGGAAAGCCTGACCTGGAAGATGTCGCGCACGTTACACGTCGTTCTTGGGAGATTTGCAATACAGCATGGCTACTACCACCGATATTCCGCTGCCTAAACACAAGCGCGAAACTCTTGACCGCGCAGTCATCCGCTTCGCCGGGGACTCCGGCGACGGCATGCAGGTCACCGGGAGCCAGTTCACCAATACTGTCGCTCTCTACGGCAACGACATTGCCACGTTTCCCGACTTCCCCGCCGAAATCCGCGCCCCTGCGGGAACCCTCCCCGGCGTAAGCGGTTACCAACTCCACTTCTCTTCCAACGAGATCCACACCCCCGGCGACGCGGTCGACGTCCTCATCGCCATGAACCCCGCCGCCCTCAAAATGAACTTGGCCGACCTCAAGGCCAACGGCATCCTCATCGTAAACTCCGACGCCTTCGCGGAAACCGACCTGCGCAAGGCGCAAATGACTTCCAATCCTCTCGAAGACCACTCGCTCGACAAGTTCCGGCTTTTCCCCGTCGAACTCGAGCGCCTCACCAAGGTCGCTCTCGATCACCTCGGCCTCGACGCCAAGTCCGTTAGCCGCTCGAAGAACTTCTTTGCACTCGGCATGTGCTATTGGCTTTACAACCGCTCCATGGAAGGCACCGTTCGCTACATCGAGGACAAATTCTCCAAAAAACCACTGCTCGTTGAAGCCAACAAGCTCGCTATGAAGGCCGGCTACTCCTACTGCGAAGCCACCGAAGCTTTCCAAATCAGTTATGAAATTCCGCCTGCCCAACTCGAGCCTGGCCTCTACCGCAATATCAGCGGCAACCAGGCGCTCGCCCTCGGCTTCATCACCGCTTCGCAAAAATCCGGGCTCAAACTTTTCCAAGGCAGCTATCCCATCACTCCCGCTTCCGACATTCTCCACGAACTTTCCCAGTACAAGGATTTCGGCGTCATTACCTTCCAGGCCGAGGACGAAATCGCCGCCATCACCTCTGCCATCGGAGCCGCTTACGCCGGCGCTCTCGCCATCACCACGACCTCCGGCCCGGGCATGGCCCTCAAGACCGAAGCCATGGGCCTCGCCATCGCCGTCGAAATTCCGCTGGTTATCTGCGACATCCAGCGCGGCGGCCCCTCAACCGGTCTACCCACAAAAACCGAACAGGCTGATCTCCTCCAAGCTCTGTTCGGCCGCAACTCCGAAGCTCCCATTCCCGTTGTCGCTGCCGCCACTCCGAGCGACTGCTTTTGGGCCGCACTCGAAGCTTCCCGCATCGCCGTCAAGTACATGGTCCCGGTCATCGTTCTTTCCGATGGCTACCTCGCCAACGGCGCCGAACCCTGGCGTATTCCCGAACTCAAAGACATTCCGGAAATCCCCGTCAAATTCGCTTCCGATCCCCTTGATTTCAAGCCATATCGCCGCAATCCTGACACCCTCGCACGTCCCTGGGCCATCCCCGGGACTCCCGGCCTCGAACACCGCGTGGGCGGCCTCGAAAAACAGGACGTCACCGGCAACATCAACTACGAACCGCTCAACCACGAAAAAATGGTTCGCATCCGCGCCGCAAAAGTCGAAGCCATCGCGCAGGACATTCCCGACATCGTCCCCGACGGCGATCCCGACGGCGACCTGCTGATCGTAGCGTGGGGTTCCACACACGGCTCCATCACTGCGGCCGTCAAATCGCAACGTGAACTAGGTGCACGCATCGGCCACGTACATCTGCGGCATCTCCATCCGTTTCCGCGCAACCTCGGCGACGTCCTCAACCGCTACAAGAAAATTCTCGTACCCGAGCTCAACATGGGCCAGCTTCTCTGGCTCCTGCGCGCCAAATTTCTCGTGAACGCCATCGGCCTCAACAAGATCCAGGGCCGCCCGTTCAAACAGTCCGAGCTCGAACAGAAAATCTCCGAGCTCGTCTCGTAATCCGGTTTTGCTTGCACAGACTTCAGTCGGTGCAGCGGTTCGAACATCTGCTCGGCGAAAACGCCGTGAACTTTTTGGAGCGCTTCACAACATGACCACAGCAACATTACCCGTCCTCACCAAAAAAGACTTCCAGACCGACCAGGAAGTCCGCTGGTGCCCCGGCTGCGGCGACTACGCCATTCTTTCCGCCGTCCAGTCGGTCTTCCCGGAACTCGGCATCAAGCGCGAAAACTTCGTCGTCGTCTCCGGCATCGGCTGCTCTTCCCGCTTCCCGTATTACATGAACACTTTTGGCTTCCACACCATTCACGGCCGCGCGCCCGCCGTCGCCACCGGCATCAAAGCCATTCGCCCCGACCTCGAAGTTTGGGTAGCCACCGGTGACGGCGACGCCCTCTCTATCGGCGGCAACCACACCATCCACATGCTGCGCCGCAACGTCGGTCTCAAAGTTCTTCTCTTCAACAACCGCATCTACGGCCTCACCAAGGGCCAATACTCGCCCACTTCCGAACTTGGCAAAAAAGCCAAGTCCACTCCATTTGGCTCACTCGATCGCCCGTTCAATCCCATCTCGCTCGCCATCGGCGCTGAGGCCACTTTCGTCGCGCGTTCCGTGGACGTCTTTCAGGCTCACTTGAAGGACACCCTCAAGCAGGCCGCCGCTCACAAAGGCTCCGCCTTCGTCGAAATCCTGCAGAACTGCAATATCTTCAACGACGGGGCATGGACCGGCATCACCGAAAAAGACGCCCGCAGCGAGCACGTCATCCAGCTTGAACACGGCAAGCCGCTCGTCTTCGGTAAGAACCGCGACAAAGGCATCCGCCGCAAATCCGATGGCGACATCGAAGTCGTCCAACTCGGCAACGGCATCTCCGAATCCGAACTCATCGTTCATGACGCGCATCACCCACGGCCGTCTTACGCCTTCCTGCTCTCCCATATGGAGCATCGCGAGGGTTTCCCCACTCCAATCGGCGTTCTGCGTGCCTGGGACGACCTCCCGCGCTACGAAGACGTCATCAACCAACAGATTCGCGATGTCCAGGCCAAGCGTGGCACCGGCGACCTCGCCAAACTCCTCCGCGGTGGCGACACCTGGCAAGTCGAAGCCCGCTCGTCACGCGCTTAAGCACAATTTTCGGTGTTCATTTCGGGCGTGTCCTCCTACCGCTCATTCCGGGTGCAGCGAGGAGCCGCTTCTGTTTCCTAGCGCCGGCATCTTTCGGGCGCCTTTGCTCGGGTTCAAGCGGTCGGCTCTTCGCTCCACTTCCGCCGGCCTCCGCCGCTTTGCACCTGGCATGTTGAACCAGGTAACATCACGCAGGGCTCTCGTTTCCATGCGCTACATTCCTACCGAACTCGCCGGCATCCCCATCTGGCTTATCCTCTTCGTGGCCGCCGGCTTTCTCCTCTTCCTTTTTAAAATTGCCGGCAACCCCAATGATCGTGAGGAGCTTTCAAAACTCCGCCTATTCTTCCTGATCGCCACGATTCTCTTCGCCATCGCCGGCGTCGCCGACTTCGTCCTCTGGGCCACGCCAGCCTCGTAATTGGTCGCAAGGAACCGGCGAACAGAGGCGCGTAGCCAATGCGAATCGCGCCCGCTAATCAAAGCGATTGCTGCCTGCTAGCGCCTGCGCTTCTTCGTTGGATTTCGCTCAACGGTAATCGTTTCGCCTCGATCAAGGTCCACACCGCCGTACGCGGGTATGTCAATTCGCAGCGTGATCTTCTGAATTTGGGGAAATTCGCGCAGCACATGCCGGCAGATGTTGACGCCAAACACTTCAAAGAAGTCGTCTTTGTCCGGATATCTTGCGACGTAGGCCAGGATCGCGTTGCGCACCGACTGAAAATAAGGAAAAGTTTTTGCCGAGGCGGCGTGTCCGGCAGGGTCAAATTCTCCTCCCTTCAGCATTCCTCCATACTGGTATTCAACGTGGAAGCTGTTCTTTTGTCCGGCGAATTGGTGGTTGGTCACCATATCTAGAATATCGAACCGGAACGCAATACTCGCCGGCAGATTGCCTCCCGGGCCCTCTACCGGGCGCTGGGCCGGGCAACCGGGAGATACCAAAAGCGATAGGCCCGCGAATAACCACACCGCCCGAATTTTCAGGATTGGCATTGAGGTTCCCTTCGAGGTGCGCATTCTTACTGCGTGTCCGTCTTTCGGGGCACGAATCCCAATCACCCGACGCCCGGAATCTCTCGCACATGCTTGTAAATCCTAAGCCCCAGGCTCTCTCCCACACGCACCATTTCGTCCGCTCCCGCCGAAGCTCCGCCCACCCGCAGCACGGCATCGCACTTTTCCAACAATCGAACCGCCACCGGATGAAATACTTCGTTGAACCCCTCATCCCCAGTCTTTTTCGAACCGGCCAGCGCCGCTAACGGCAGCGCCAGCCACTCTCCTAGTATCGGGATGTGCCCGGCTCGAAAAAGCGGCACGGCATAGGACTCCATCAACTGCACATTCTTCCGTATCAGCTCGGCATCGTCATTCGTCCCCGACCGGTACGGCCCCGCAATCAAAATCAGCTGCCCTCCACCCGACTTTGCTTTCACACTTTCCCCCTGACAATCCAAGTCACGGCCGCCACCTCTCCTTTTCTACTCGTTAACTCTGTGACCTTGTGTCGGCTCCAGTCCTCCTCTGCGTCAATTCTTTCCTTTTGTAGTCCTCACCTCACCGCCCTCGCCTTGTCCACCACCACCGCCCCGCCCTTCGTCACCCACTTCACCTTCTCCACCGCCACCGCAATATCCGCCGTGGGATCCCCTTCGACTGCCACCAGATCCGCAAAGTATCCCGGCGCCACCGCTCCCAGTTCGTTTCCCTTCCCCAACAATTCCGCCGCATTCATCGTCGCCGTCTTCAACGCTTCTTCCGGCGTCATCCCAGCCTTCACAAACCATCCGAGTTCCCGCGTGTTCTGCCCGAACATGCTGTAAACCGCGTCCGACCCCATCGCAAACTTCACTCCGGCCTTATGCGCTCTGCGCGCGGTCTCCAGGTTTCGCGCGATGAACGCCTGCGACCGCGACTCAAACCCCGGCGTATACCCGATCTTGCTTCCGTTCTCCACGTAGTAGCGGTTGTGGTCGATCGTCGGCACGTAATATGTCCCTCGCTTCGCCATCTCCGCAATCGTCGCATCGTCCATGTCCGTTGCATGTTCCAGCGAATCCGTTCCCGCCCGCACCGCATCCCGCGCTCCATCCGGCCCATAGGAATGAATCGCAATTTTCTTCCCGAATTGATGCGCTGCGTCCACCGCCGCCTTGATTTCGTCGTAACCGTAGGTTTGGAACCCGCTGGTGTCATCGTCCGTTCCCGTCGAAGCGAACATCTTGATCACGTCCGCTCCCGCCGCCACCTGCTGGCGCACCACCCGCAGCACTTCCGGCACGCCATCTGCAATTCCTCCCAAAGGCGGCGCTCCCGCCGCCGAATTCGAACCCTTGTACGCCGTGCTCGTCACCGACAACCCGTACCCGCACACAAACATCCTCGGGCCGACCATTTCCCCGCGGTTGATCAGGTCTCGCATGGCAATGTCCATATACTGGTCCGAGCCCAGATCCCGCACGGTGGTGACGCCTGCTTCCAGCGTGCGCATCGCGCCTTTCCGCGCCACAAACACTTCCACCGCCGCAGAATTGCTCGCCACTTGCTTTAGCATCGGCACTCCCGGCGTCTCGTCCGTGTACAACGTCATGTGCGTATGCACATCAATCAGTCCTGGCAACCCGTAGAACTTCGTCAGGTCCACCACCTCCGCTCCCGCCGGAATCCGCTTCGCGTCGGTCGTCACTTCTCGCACGCGCTCCCCGTCCACAATCACAATCGCATTCGTCCACACCTTCCCTTTCCCGTCCCACAACTTGCCAAACTTCACTGCCTTCAGCCTCTTGTCCTCAGCCGCTTTTTCCTGTCCAACTGCGCATCCACATGCCAAAGCCAATCCGCACACCACCGCCGCCATCCTTCGAATGTTCATCCTAGCTCCCCGAACTTCCCACCGGCTCCTTCTCTCGCACAAATGTTCTAGCTGACCACGGCTCCCATTGTCACGCAGATTTGCCTATACCCCAGTCGCGGCTCAGCTGGTTTTTGGAAGCAATTTGCGTCGCCGACAACTCGCAACGGACCGTACGCTGGACACCTGGAATGGTGCGATGTGGATTCCCGCAATTTCACGCACAAATCGAAATCTACCACGGCACACGCGGGTAAAACCGTGGAACAGCCCGAGTCCGCTCGGCCCTACGACAAAGCCGCAGCGAACATACTGCGCTTTACCTGACCGAGCGTTTCTGCTGAACCACCAGGACTTTATTCGCATCCCGGAAAAATGCCGACACCAGCCTTCCTATGCTAGCCACCTGCAAATCCGAGTGCCAAGTTCGAGTCAGCCTCCCGACTTGACCCCATCAATCACTCTCGGCAGGGAGCCCTGGGTCAGGGGTTCGCGCTCGCAGCCTCATTCTCGCTCGCGCCTCCACACACATGTGCTGCGACTGTTCGGTCGTGAAGAGCAACATCCCTTGCATGAGCTGCCGGACCTGACGCGGTTCCCAGTGCGACCGCATGATTCCATTACCAGAGTGTCCATTTGAGCCAAGCAGCAGATGACCGAGCTCGTGGGCTATGACGCCACCCAGAATCATTGGGATCTCGAACTCGGCATCGTCACTCTCGGCGCGATGCACCGCATGCTCATAATAGACAGTGGCGAGAACCGGATGGACGGTAAATCCGAAGACCGCGTCTTCGAACTTATTTTGAACGGGCGCAGAAAGTACTCGCAGCCTGATGTCGGTAGCTTGGATCGCTCTCTGGCAGGGTTCTTGCGGGTCGGCGGTCGATCTCCCATTTGGGCATTCCAACCAAACCGCCCGCAATCCAGCCTTTCGCATAATTCGGCCCGCTTCGCGTTCAGCCCCAGCCAGCATGGCGGGCGATGCTTGCGAGTAGTTGTAAACCAGAACCGTGATCGTGGGGCTGAAGTCGTTCTCGCTGGCGCACACGGTTTCTGGAATGGCGAATCCGGTGATGCCAACCAAACTTACGGCCACGCAGCCCACTCCGAACAAGAGTCGCCAGTACGCCAGGGTCTTGCCGGTTGCCGGATGCTGAATCCCAAACGCTGCTTTCATGTCGTCGTCCTCCTCCACGCCGGCTGGCGTGGTGAAGGCGACCTTGGGCTTCCGGTGCCGCTACCTCAATGCACGGCAACTCTATTCAACGTTAGAGGAAGGTCGAAAGAAAATCAGAAGCTAACTGGCTAGAGCGAATCGGGTTGCAGGATCAGCTCAATCGATAGGACAGGTCTGAGCCGGGCTTTTTTAACTGCCATTCGGTGTTAGACTGGCGGCACTTGAGGCGAACGTTGGTGGAAGAAGCCGTCCATTCCTCTCGGTTATTGCGCTTTGGGACCTTCGAAGTTGACCTTCAATCCGTTTCAGGTTCTGGCCATCCTGCTCGAGCACCCCGGCGACGTTGTGGCCCAGGACGAATTTCAGAAGCGGCTGTGGCCGGACACCTTTGTCGATGTCGACCACAACCTGAACACCGCCATCAACAAGATTCGCGAGGTGCTGGGCGACTCGGCCGAGAGCCCACGCATTATCGAAACTTTGCCTCGCCGCGGCTATCGCTTCATAACGCCGGTAGACGCAGGCGCGAGCGTGGTGCCCGCACAGCAGGGGAAGGCGCATCAACTCGCTACCTCCGTCGCATTCCCTATTTCGACGCCACGCTTCGACAAGGGACGGCCCGTTTCCTGCAGGTTTTCTGCTAACATCCCGTCATGCCCTCCCTCCCAACTCAAATTGGCGGCATCCCGCTCTGGGGCGTCCTATTTGTTTTTGCCGGAATCATGATCTTCTTCCTCAGGATGTCCGGACGTTCCACGGATCAGGACCGCTACCCCACCGCGAGGCTCTTCCTCTACATCGCCGCCATCTTTATCGCCGTAGTCGGCTTCGCCGACCTCGTCCGCTGGGCCGACCTCTGGTAAGCGCTATCCGCAAAAACGCCAGCCTCCCGGTCTCATGTGCGTCCAGTATGGGCCTCCCAATTTCGCGTCTGGAGTTTCGTTTTCGAATTTCGTGTCTCGAATTTCACGCTTGTCCTTTCGGATCGCCGGGTCCCCAACGCGGGCGGATCGATACACCAGGTTATTCCCTGACTTGCCCCTCCGGTTCGGCGATTCCTAGAGCAACGCTCTAATCCCTTTAGAATGAATGCTCACAGAGTCAAACGCCGATAACCGCCGTAGAATGAATAATTAGCAAGAACCGAAGGCCTGGACCTCCCGGATCGTTCGCTATCTGCTCGACGGAGCCGACCCGATTGCTGGCGTCTCACATCGGTGACAACCTCGAATTCCGTCACTCGCGAGTGACTTTACAAACGTCTCATTTTGGTCAGCCGTTCTACCCTATGGATTTCGGGAAATCATTTTCCAGTAAATACAAATGTTTCCTGGTGCTTTTCTGGAGAACTCATTACAATCCCCTAAAATGTCGCGCATGCGCCTCGTCTTTCGCTCTTTCTGGCGCGGAAGACTCTCTCTCGGCCTTCTCTTGAAGCTCTTCCGTTCGGTACTCCAATTGCCTCTTGTTCTCTCGAGGAGCACAAACTTGAACGCCCCGGCCCCGGTCACCCAACCCTACCGGAACCGCTTTTGGTTCCGCGCCCCGCTGTTGCTGCTAGTCCCAGCGGTACTACTGGCTACTTTTTTGGCGGTCCGCCACCTGCGCCCGCAGGCCGCGATCGCCCTTCCCGTCTCGTCTCTGCAGTCCAACTGGCAGACCGTTTTCGATCTTTCCGCCTCCCCTGCTTCCCGTCGCACCGTATTCCCTTACTCCGTCATCCCCGGCGGAGTCCGCGATGCTGGTGAACTTCGCTCCGCAGCGGCAAACGATCCCGTCGTCGCCGAACACTATTCCGACTTCCGCATCGCCCGCGCACACACCATTCGGCTCGACCGACCCACTGCCATGTTTATTTCCTATCGTATGAATGGCCATGTGTACTGGACGAGGAATCGCATGACCATCCCGGGTGGCGAGACGCTGATTTCCGATGGCGAAAGCTTCGCCCGCGTTCGTTGCGGCAACCGCCTTTCTCCCGTCGCCGCGCTGCCGGTCTCCATTGCCGAACCGCCCGTCGAAAAGCTGGAAAATCCCGATTTCGTTCCGCCGCTCCTCGCCAACCTGATGCCCGGAGAGGAATTCGGGGCGTTTCCGCTCCCCAGCGCTTTGCCCGATCTGCCGCAACTTCCCACGAGTGGGCAAACCGCATCCAGCGTTCCGCCAGTCGGGTTTCCTCCGCTCCTCCCACCAGGCGTAACACCGCTCATCGGTGACACCAACCCGCCACCACCGGTGGCCACTCCCGAACCCGGCTCGCTCAGCCTGCTCCTCTGTGCGGCATTTCTTTTCGGCGCCCTGTGGGCCTTTCGCCGCAAATAATCTTGCGTTCCGTTTTTCGCCCTCGGCGCGTTTCAACCGAAGCACCGGCAGCAACCAAACGCCTTGAAAATTCGGCGCGCTCCAGCTGAATTCGCGGAAATCACGCAACCCTGAGCAACAAGTTCGGTTCCGCCGCGTCTATTCACGCAACGGGGAACCACTTCATGCACCGTTGGCTTGCTGTCTCTCTGTTCCTGTTGTGTCCGACGGCTCACGCGCAAGACTCGGCGATGTTCCGCGGCAATCCCGCGCACACCGGTGCCTACGCGGGCGCCGGAATAACCATATTTCACAAGGTGAAATGGCAGTTCCACGCGAAGGCCCAAATCCTGTCTTCGCCGGCGGTAGACGGGAACATCGTCTATTTCGGCAGTAACGATCATCGTCTGTACGCGGTGGATCTGGCGAACGGCGAAAAAAAATGGGAATTCAAAACTGACGGACGCGTTACATCGAGCCCCGCTGTCGCAGATGGTTTGGTCTTTTTCCTCAGTTACGACAGCAACTTCTATGCGCTGGATGCGACTACCGGCGCGCTGAAATGGAAATTCAAAACCGCAGGCGAACGACGATTCGTCGCCAAGCATCTACACGGAATTGAGCCCTTCTCCGAAGCAGTTCCCGATCCCTTCGACTTCTACCTCTCCTCGCCCGTGGTGGCGGATAGAACAGTGTTCTTCGGTTCCGGCGATTCGAACGTGTACGCGCTCGATGCCGCCAGTGGTTCGCTGAAATGGAAATTCAAGACTGGCGATGTGGTTCACGCTTCGCCGGCGTTTGCTGACGGGACGCTCTACATTGGCAGTTGGGATACGCACTTGTACGCTCTCGACGCCGCAACCGGAAAGGAAAAGTGGCGCTTCAAGACCGGTGAAGACCATGAAATTTACAACCAAACCGGGCTGCAGGCATCGCCCGCGGTTGCCGATGGTGTCGTGTACTTCGGCTGCCGCGACTCCAAGTTTTATGCGGTGGACGAAAAATACGGAAAACTGCTCTGGGCTTATAGCAATAAAGGATCCTGGGTCATCAACTCCGCGGCGATCAAGGATGGAAGGGTGTATTTCGCGACCTCGGACACCGGCCTGCTTCGCGCGCTGGACGCGAAAACCGGCGCAGAAATTTTTACGCTCGATTTCAATCACTGGCCGATGTTTTCTTCGCCCGCCATCGCGGGCAACATGATGTATCTGGGCTCACACCAGGGCCGTTTGCTGGCGATCGATCTCACCACGCAAAGAGCGGCATGGTATTTCGAAAGCGACGCGGCCAAAAAGTTCGGCGCCGCGCTGACGACCGACCGGGGAACTCCGAATTACGAAGCGGCCTTTGCCGATAACTTTTACGACGATATCGTCGTCGGCCTGCAAAAGATGCTTTCCGTAGGCGCCGTGCTGTCTTCGCCGACAGTTGCCGGAGACACCATTCTTTTCGGCTCGAGCGACGGCAATCTGTACGCCATCCACTGATCTTTATTCAGTCCGCAAGCAAGGATCGGTTTTTCCCGATTGCCCTGCATGCGGCTCCCCCTGCATACTTTCTGACGATGGAAAGCTTTTCCTTTTCAGCGCTTTTAGGCGACGCGCGCACATTGGCTCTTTCCTTGGGCGTGCTCGTCGGCAGCGTGCTGCTCAGCATTGTCGTCCACCTGGGCCTGTTCGCATTCCTGAGCCGGCTCGCACGGAGGTCCAAATCCACGCTGCTGCAGCTGGCGGTCACGCAAACTCGGCGGCCCGCGCGTTATATCTTCCCGTTCATTGCGCTGACTCTGGCGCTGCCGACGACGCCGCTGCCGGAGCGAGCCCGCGGAATTATCGAGCATTTCTTCATGTTATGCCTGATCGGCTCGCTGGGCTGGCTGCTGATCGCACTGGTGCAGGTTACGGCCACGCTGATTCGCACGCGCTATTCGATCGCGGTGGAAAACAACCTGCACGCGCGCCGCATTCACACACAAACGGAAGTGCTGGAGCGAATCTTTATCGCGTGCATCGTGGTAATTACTTTGGCGGCGATGCTGGTCACGTTCCCTGAGGCGCGTCAGATTGGCACCAGCGTTTTTGCCTCCGCGGGAATTGCGGGAGTCATCGTGGGCATGGCTGCGCGCTCCACGTTCGCCAGCTTAATCGCCGGCTTGCAAGTTGCACTCACCCAGCCGATTCGAATTGACGACGCCGTAGTGGTGGAGGGTGAATGGGGATGGATTGAGGAGATCGAATCCACCTATGTGGTGATTCGCTTGTGGGATTTGCGGCGGTTGATTCTGCCGCTGACCTATTTCATTGAAAAGCCGTTCCAGAACTGGACGCGTACGACCTCTGAAATCATCGGCACAGTGTTTATTTATGTGGATTACACATTGCCGGTCGAACGAGTGCGCGAGGAGTTGCAGCGCATTTTGAAGGAGTCGCCGCTATGGAACGGCAAGACCTGCGTATTGCAGGTAACCGAGTTTACCGAAACCACCATGCAATTGCGCTGCCTGATGAGCGCCAATTCCTCGTCCGCCGTTTTTGATCTGCGCTGCATCGTGCGCGAACGAATGATCAGCTATCTGCAGAAAAATTATCCGCAGAGCCTACCCACACGCCGCGACGCCGTCACCGTTTCTTCGGGAGCGCCCGCGGAGCAAATTCCTTCCGCGTAGAAGCCGGTTCGTTTTGCTGCTAATAGCGGTCTTGCATGTGCCAACGCAGAATTTCGTCTTCCACGGAAAACCGGGTATCGGGGTCCTCCGCGTAGCGTGTATCCAGCGCGAATGCATGAGCCTTCAACGGAATCAGAAAATAGGAGCGTGCCTGCAGGAATCCCGTGACAAACAGTCTCGCGAAACGTTCCTCGCCTAGCAGTTCGACTTGCGCGACATGTACCAAACCGTGAAAGAGGTCCCGCTGGGTGATCTTCTGGTTGAACACCACCACGTCCAGGAATGTGACTGCGACTTTGTGCGCGATATCCGGCAGGTTCTGGATGCCTTTCGCACGCGCTTCCTCGTAGAACCACGGATTGTCCACCCGCCGGTCTTTGAGTTCCACGATCCGAACGCGGTCCAGCAGCGACGGCGAGTAGAATCCTTCGAGCTTGCTCCTCCACTCCGAGTTCAGCGCTTCACCGATCGGATAGTAGTGGTCTCTCTCGACCTGGAGGTAGAGCGCGACCTTGTCAATGGCGTCTTGGACCTGAGGATCACTACGGCGCGCGAACAACCTGGGCGAGCCTTGCGCAAAATGGGCACCGGCTGATTCCGCCTCCGACGGCCAGAGCGGATCCGCCTGGCTTCTAGCCACTGGTGGACGTCCGGAGCGTCCCGAGGCGATACCGCCGGTTGGTGATCTTGTCCCTGTTTCTGCAGTTCCTCCCTCTGTGAGCGCTCCCAACTGCTTTAAGATCTCGGAAAGTCGAGTTTCACCCTTCTTGTGCGACACGTTCCTTTTCCTTGCCCTTCTTACGGGACAGCTCCATAGCCATCGTCATAGGTTTGAGTGGAGTTAGTTTAACACTGTTACTTTTACATTGTCAATTCAACAAACAATGGCCCCGCATATACCTCGAAAAACATGCATTCTTAGCAAATCCTCAACCGATGGGATTCTCTTGCTCTTCCGGCTAACTTCGTGCTATCACTTAGACGTTGTAGCTTTTACCTTGTGCTTACAACAAAAGGGACCTCGCCCATGCCGCCACATGCCGACTTGCAACTGCAAGAACGGATCCTGAAAGCCGCGCAGCGACTCTGGAAATTGCATGGTCCGGCCAGCTTGACGCTCCGAGCGGTGGCACGCGAGGCCGGCACGACCACGCCCACGGTTTACAAGAGGTTCCGGAACAAGCAAGCCCTGCGCAAGGCTTTAGCCGAGCGAGTCCGCTCGCAGCTGAACGAATATTTGTTTGCATCCAAATCGCTCGAAGAAGTCTGCCGACGCTACCTGGCGTTTGTGGACCAGCACCCGCACGAATACCAGCTGTTGCTTCATGCCTGGAGCGATGTTTTTCACCCGGAACTGCCGAGACCCGGGAGGGCTTGGCTGATGACTCAGTTTGCAAATCGGTTCGGGGGAAGACCGGAAGACCATTCGCTTGTCGCGTACGCCCTCATCATGCTGTCGCACGGGGCGGCGACGGTATTGAGCATTCCAGGCGACGAGATCGCACGGAAAGAAGTTCAGCAGAATTTCCTGGCGATTGCCGATCGGCTGATCCAGCACAACGAAGTTCTTGGCGGCTAGGTCCCTAGGGGCCCGAGCGCTCATTTAGGAAAGGCAATCACCTGGTAGGCCTTGGCAACGTTGGCGCCTACATCCTGAGGAAACGTCGCGGTGAATTGGTCCGCGTACTGCCCCACCAAAATTGCGGACACTTTCTTCTTGGCCTCCTCCAGTGAGGCTCCGCCGGCATATGCTGTTGCGGTTTGGTCCATCAGGTCCTGAAAATAATGCTTCCATAGTTCGAATTTCTGCTTTCCATTCATGACATCGCCGTGGCCGCCTATGGCATAGTCAAAATCCAGCTTTTCCGCGGCATCCAGCGTCTTGATCCAGTCGTAGGGATAGCTGTCGCCCATGAACGGCGTCCAGCCGTGCAGCGCGTCGCCGCAAACCAGAACTCTTTCCTTTGGTAGGAACACCCAGACGTCGCCGTCCGTGTGCCCACGACCCAGCCACAGAATTTGTACGGTTCGCTGCGCACGGTGGAGAATCAGACTGCGATCAAACGTCAGAGTCGGCAGGGTCACCTGCATGGTCTTTAACTCAGCGAAATAGCCTTCCGCCTCGCTTAAGCTCTTGCTGATGGTTGCTCTCTGTTCCGTGGTTGTGGCCTTGGCCAAGTCCGCTTTCAGCTGCTCAATTTCCGCCGGCATGGTGATGATCTCGTGCTTCACGCGCGGAATTCCCAAACGTTGGATGTTGTTGCGGGTCGCTTCCGAAGAAATGACCTCGATGCCAGCGGGCCAGGAACTCGGATAGGCTTCGTTGCCCTGATAGTGGTCCCAGTGGAAATGAGTGTTCACCACGTAGCGCACCGGCTTGTCCGTGAGTTTCTTGATTTGCGCGATGAGAGCACGTGCTGCCGAGGGTTTCGAGTGCGTGTCCACGACCAAGACGCTGTCGCCCAGGAAAATAATCACCGCGTTGCAGTTGACTTTGTAGGCAGGCTTGGAAATTGCGGCGTACACTCCATCTGCGACCGGCTTGATGTCGAACAAATCTTGCGCCGACGCGCGTTTTCCTAAGTGCAACAGAGCCAACAACGCCAAACCAACCACAACTCGCTTCATACACCCTCCGATTCGCCATCCATTTTGTCGACGAGCCTATCACATCATCGGAAGCCTCGGCGCGTTTCGCCTGTGATAGGCTGTGTTTCGTTTTCGACGAGAGTGATGGCCGCGGGCGGAGCGTTTTTCAGTGAGTTATATCGATGCGAACCTGATTCCTGGCGAGAAAGTGGTCTACCAGACCCGGCTGCATTGGGTCGTGATGCTGGGTCACATTTTGTTTGCTTGTTTTGTTCTGGGGCTGCCGGGTGGGATTCTTCTCTACTATGCCCGTCGGCAACATGTAGAGGCTTCGCCGCCGCAAAACGAACATCTCATGCTTGGCGGAGCAGGTGTCTTGCTCGTTTCCGCTGTGGTAGTGATTATTGCCGGCCTGGTTCGCCGCAACGCCACTGAAATGGCCGTGACCACCCGCCGCGTGGTAATCAAGACCGGCCTCGCGGCTCGCAAGACCATCGAAATGCTCCTCAACAAAGTTGAAAGCATTGAAGTCAGCGAAACCGCCAGCGGGCGACTGCTGGGCTACGGCACAATCGTGATTATCGGCACAGGCGGCACGTCAGAGCCTTTCGATAAAGTCGCGCATCCGCTGGAGTTTCGCAGCCGAGTCCAGCAGCAGATTGAGAAGCTGCAGTAACCGTCCTCAGCATGTGCCCGGTTACTGGGGCTGGGGAGCGCCTTGGCGCGGTGGCAGTTGATCCAGGAAAACCACGTAGGCTGCCATCAAACGATACGTTTGGTAATAGTCGGCAAACTTTATTTCCGCGAGTCTGTCCTTGCTGGTATGCAAAATGTGCTGGTCCCAGCTTTTTTGGGTCAAGGAGTGCACGGTAATTCGCGGAATCTGTTTCTCCGCAAACTGCTCGGAGTCAGTGCTTCCCACGCGCTCCACGTTTACCGCGCTCAGCGGCAGCTCCAGTCGCTTAGCAAGATAGTTTAACGCTCTGGTCAGTAGTTGGTCTGAATGGCTCTCCCAAACCATGGTCGGTCCAAGTCCCAGGGTGTCCATGTTCACCATGGCATCGGTCGCCAGAATGGCCTCTTTGCTCATCTGGCGGACATAAAAACGCGACCCGACTTCGCCTTCTTCTTCAGCCGTGAACCCAACAAACACATAAGTGTGCTCGCGGTCAGTTCCTTTCACGCCTTGATAGAGCGACGGAAGCAGCGAGGCCCCGCTCCAGTTATCCACAACCCCGTCGCCTTCCGATACCCGATCAAAATGCGCTCCCACGATAATCGTTCGCTGGCTTTTGCCCGGCAGGACACAGATAACGTTTGGCTGCTTGCTTCCCTTCACCGGCTGCTCGGACAGATGTTCGCTATCACAGCCCGCCTCCTCAAAGAGCCTTTTCAGGGTCGCTTCGCGCTGCTTGTTGTCGCCTGCGAATTCCTTGAGCCGCGCTTCCACCGCGCTCTCCCTTACCGTGGCGTAGTGCAGCGCATCTGGCAAAGGCGCTTTGGCTATGGCAGGCAAAATTGCCGTCTGCGCGCACGCCGCCCCGGCCAAGAGCCAAGTCCAAATTGTCTTCAAGGACACCTCAAAGTAATCGCCGACTATGAAACCAATTCCACTCTCGCGAATCAAACGGGATTAAGGCATATTCTATGTCGGTACCCGGATTCACATCGTTATCCTCTTTGGAGCATCCGTTTGGCCACATGGACGAACTCGCCAAAGTCGCTGCACTGCCCCTCACGGGAGAAGCCGATCCCGTTCCACAGTCATTGCTGATCTCCTTTCCGGAACAAGCCAAAGCCCTGGGCCTGCTCTACGACGTCAGTCGCGAGCTCACCTCGATTCTGGACCGCCAAGAGCTGCTGCAGCGCATCACGGAACTGGTCAAAAAGCTCGTCAACTATGACGTTTTTACGGTCATGCTGTGGAACGAGAAGGCGCAGATGCTGGAAGGCGTTTTCGCCAAACACTATGAGGATTCGATCCCGGCGCGCTTCCGGGTCCCTTTGAACCAGGGCGTGACAGGCCACGCAGCAGCGGCACGCAAGCCCATTCGTCTCGACGATGTGCGGCTCGATTCGCGATACATTGATTGCGAAACGTGCGAAAAGGTTCATTCGGAACTCGTCGTTCCGCTGCTCTTGCAGGACCGGCTGATCGGCGTGCTGGATCTGGAGAGTGCCCAGCTGGCGGCATTCACCGCTCAACATGAGCGATTGCTGGTCGCCCTGGCGCCGTTCGTCGCCATCGCCCTGGAGAATTCGCGTCTCTACGAGGAGGCGCGGGAAAACGAATTGCGGCTGCAGAACGATCTTGCCACGGCGCGGGAAATTCAGCTGCAACTGTTGCCGCGGGGCGCCCGCGAAGTTCCCGGCCTGGATATTTCCGCGGCGTATGTGCCCGCGCGCGAGTTGGGCGGCGACTTTTACGACTTTCTTCCCTATGGCGAAGGGCGATTGGCATTGGCGCTTGGCGACGTATCGGGAAAAGGAACGGCGGCAGCACTGTATGGTTCCCTGGCGATTGGCATGTTGCGCGAACACGCCGTGGAGCACACCGCTGCACCTGCAGTGATGCTGGCGATGCTGAACCGCAGATTGCATGCCGCGCGGCTGGAAGCGCGCTTCATTGCGCTGACGTTCGGTGTGTACGATCCGGTGGAACGCACGCTGACGATGGCCAACGCCGGAGGCACGCATCCCTTGTTGCTGCGTGGAGGGCAACTCTCGGAGGTTCCCGTGGACGGAATTCCCCTGGGCCTCTTCCCCGAAGCGGAATACTCCTCGTCGACGCTCCAACTCCGCGTGGGCGACGTGATCGTGCTGGCCTCCGACGGCATTCTGGAATCCGAAAACGCCGAGGGGGAGGAATTCGGCTTCGATCGCTTGCAAGCGCTTCTCACTTCGCTGCCCACTGGCATAGCCGTGGACGACATTTCCGGCGCGATTCTCCGCGCCACTGACGAATTCGCCGGCTTTGGGCATCCCGCGCACGACGACCGCACGTTGCTGGTTATCCGCGTTACGCCGGATTCTCCTTCCGACCTTCCCAAGATACCTGTGATTTATTGAGGACCTCGCTCCGCCTCATTGAGCGCCGGCGGCAGCCGTGGCGGCGACGGGAACGACGTTGCCAGTTGGAGTAAGTCGGGATTCTTCAACACCGGCAGCCACTTCTCGCGCAGCTCGGCAAATTCTGGAAAATTCTTTTTGGCCACTGGATCGGAAGGCGGCAATCCCAAGCGTTCGAAATTTTTGTACTCACCCTTCTGCAAAATGCGGAAATCCAGATGCGGACCGGTGGAAAGGCCGGTACTGCCGACGAGTCCGATGGTCTTGCCGATATCGACATGCTCGCCCAGGCGCACAAACATTTTGGACAAGTGAAGGTACATGGTCTCGTAACCGTTGGCATGCGCGATCTGTACCATGTTCCCTTCGCCGCCCTTGCGCCCCGCAAAGGTCACTCGGCCGCCGCCGATTGTCTGCACCGGCGTTCCGATCGGCGCGCCGTAGTCAGTTCCGAGGTGCGCGCGGTAGGTTTTCAAGATGGGATGGAACCGCGCATTGCTAAAGTGCGAAGTCACCGCCGCGCCGAATTTCAAAGGTGAGCGCAGAAATGCTTTCTGCAAAGATTTACCGTCTTCGGTGTAGTAGCCGGGCTGGCCGGCGACGTCGTGATAGAGCAGCGCCTGATATTTCTTTCCTGAGTTGTTGTATTCGGCCGCGAAGATTTTTCCGTAACCGAAGGTTTGCCCGTTGGCGTAGCGCTTTTTCTCCAGCAAGATGCAGAAGGTGTCGCCGCGACGCGGGTCGGTGTAAAAGTCCAGATCATAGCCGAAGATCTGCGCCATGCGCATGGCCAGTTCGGCGGATTCACCAGCCTCTTCGACCGCGTTGAAAAGCGAATCGTCGAGCGTCCCCCGGACGGCGACGATTTCCGTACGCCAAGGAATCTCGGTTACTTTGGCGGAAAAGCCCTGCTCTTGGGGAAGGATTTTGAGCGTGCGCTGGGCGTCGATGCGGTAATCAATTTCGCGCAGGTGTCCCTCGACGGAGCGGCCGACGGTGAGGGTGTTTCCGGCGCGGAGTTGCCGGAGGTTGAATGCCTGCTGAGCGGCGGATGTGGCGCTGCTAGCTTCTTGCGGGCTAAGTCCGAGTTTTTCGAGGGCCGCCGCGAAGTTTTCTCCGGCGCGCAAGCGCTGATCGGTGGGAACGACGATGCTTTGGCGAGCGCGTTCGGCTTCGGCGTTGGCTAATTCAACCTGGTGACTCCATTCGGCGGATGCCAGGACACGCCGCCGGAATGTGTAAGCCAGCACGGAACAGCCGGCCAGCAGTACCGCCAACACCGCCAAGACAAACCACTTGCTCACCGCGCCTCCAGTGCCACCGGCGTCCAGGTTCGCTCGCAAACCGGCACTAGACTAGCGTACCCGCGATCGTGCCTCAAGTATTCCGGCAACCAACAGCGAAGATACGGTCAACCATGATTGGCCAGGGCCTCGCGGCGATCAAGCAGTCGATCAGACTTTGGGGACGGCGTTGACGAAATCCTTGAGCGCATTCATGAGTTCTTCGATGTCGCGTTCAAGTTGTTTGAATGCGTCGGCGGCAAGCGAGGTGTCGCCTTCCTTGGCATATTGCTCGAGGCGCACGGCGGAATGAAAAGCCGCTCCGCTGGTGAAGTTCGAAATTGCTCCCTTCAATCCGTGCGCCAGACGAGCAATCTCAATGGCGTCTTTGCGGCGCAGTGCTTCGCGAATGGGCTGCATCAACTCGTGACCTTCGATGAAGAATGCTTCTGCAATTTGCGCACCGAGGTCCTGCTCGCCGCCCATGCGGGCCAGAAACGCCGCTTGGTCAAAGGGCGCGGAGCGTTTGGTGACGACCGACAGGGGCTGCTGCACCGGAGCACCACCGGATACGCACGATTCAATTTGCTGAAACAGTTCTTCAGCGCGGACCGGCTTGGACACATAGCCATCCATACCGGCCTGCAGGCAGATTTCGCGATCGCCTTTAATAGCGTGGGCCGTCATGGCGATGATGGGAAGATGGCGTGAAGCGCCGCGTTCGCGTTCGCGGATGAAAGCGGTGGCTTCGAGCCCGGTGAGTTCGGGCATCTGAATATCCATAAGGCAGACATCAAAGTGATGAGCAGCCAGCATATCGATGGCTTGCTTGCCATCGCCGACAACGGTGACCGAGTGCCCTCGGCGCTGCAACAAGAGAACAGCGAGCTTTTGATTCACGACGTTGTCTTCCGCCAAGAGAATTTGCAGAGAACGCCGAGCGCGCGGCAGAGTACGCACTGTCTCCGCAGATTTTTGATGCGATCCCTGGTGTGAACCGCGAAGCGCGTTGGAGATGACATCCAGGAGTTCCGTCTGGCCGACAGGCTTGGTGAGATATGCAGCGAGGCCGAGTTCGCGACAGCGGCGAGCATCGGTAGGCTGCCCCGCAGAGGTCAGCATCACCACCACCGAGTCGCGGAATTCCGGCATTTCGACAATGCGTTTGGCCAACGCGAAGCCGTCCATTTCGGGCATGTGCGCATCAATCAAGATGAGCGGGAACGCGGTCGGGGAACCCTTCACGGCGTCGAGCGCCACCAGAGCGGATCTGGTGGATTCGGCAAGCGTCGGACGCATGCCCCAATTGAGAAGCATTTCGAACAGAATGCGGCGATTGGTGTCATTGTCGTCTACCACGAGTACGGGCAGATTGGTCCAGCTCACGTCGACCGGAGGCTCAGAATGCCTGCAGTCCGGGTCCACGATCTGGAACGATGCGGTGAAATGGAAGGTGCTGCCCTTACCGGGTGCGCTCTCAACCCAAATTTTTCCACCCATCATGCCGACCAAGCGGTTTGAAATGGTGAGGCCGAGGCCGGTGCCGCCGTACCTGCGGCTCATGGAACCGTCCGCTTGCGTGAAGGATTCAAAAATCGAAGATTGTTTCTCCTTGGGAATACCGACGCCGGTATCGCGAATGGAGAAATGCAGACAAAGGTGTTCGTCGGAAACCGAATCAATGGCCACGTTGACCACGATTTCGCCTTGCTCCGTGAATTTGAGCGCGTTGCCGACGAGATTCAAAACAACCTGCCGCAAGCGAACCGGGTCGCCGAAAAGATTTTCCGGAACATTGCGCTCGAGATGGCAGGCGAGTTCGAGGCGTTTTTGGGCGGCGCGGATGCTCAGAGACTTGACGGAATCTTGCAGGACGTCGCGCAGCTTGAAGGGAATGGGATCGAGATCGAGTTTGCCGGCTTCGATCTTGGAAAAATCAAGAATGTCGTTGATGACTTGCAGGAGGGAGTCGGAGGAACTCTTGACCATATTGAGGTATTCGGTTTGTTCGGAATTGAGGTCGGTGGTCATGAGAATTTCAGTCATGCCCATGATGCCGTTCATGGGGGTACGAATTTCGTGGCTCATGTTGGCAAGGAATTCACTTTTAGCGCGGCTGGCCGCTTCGGCGGCGGCGCGAGTGGATTCCAGCTCGGCCTGCTTGGCAGCGCTATCTCTCATTTCTTTGGTGGTGACCAGGCAGGACTGAATGAGAAAAATGTTCTCGAAGATCACCCAGGCGGCATGTTCGACCCAGCGCCATTGGCTGGGAGCCAGAACACCGAAGACAGATTGGGGCCATAAAAAACCGCGGAGAAAGTGGTCGAGCGCGACAACGATGGTGGCAGGGATAAAAACACGCCAATCACGGTAAAAGGCCAGAAAGGCGAGAGAACCGAAAACGTGGAAGTGGGTTTCAATGCGGCCGCCGGTGAGATGGATGAGCAGTGCGGACATCAACATCTGGGAAACCGCAATGGTGTAGCGCGTAGACTCCGCACCGGGACGAACCAAGGCAAGCATTACGGGAAAGAGGGTGATGGTGCCACCGAGCGTGATGGCAGCCCAAACGTGGATGTGAACGTGACTGAGCGAGCCTTCCCAGGCACGCGGCGAGATGATCAGCGCGGCGACGATGCCGGCGATCCACTGAAAACACATGAGACCGGCGAAGAGCCGATCGATGCGGCGATAGTTGGCCTCTCGGGCTGCCCGAAACAGTGAATCCGCGCGTTCATCGCGCAACAACGCAGAGTCTATAGAACCTGCATAAGCGGACATGACTATCTCCCGTCCATAGCGGCGGCGCGCTCCGGATCATGAAGCGAGCAGCCATAAACCGAAGTTTGTTGAACTTTAGCGGTGCCGGTCGAAACGAGAGAAAGGATCGCAGTGCGCCCGGGATTGTCGCCCGCGTGGCCGCGAAAAGGAACGATGCCGCCGCTGAAGAGGAGTTTTCCATCAGCAGCGAAAAGGAAGGTTTGGCCAGAAGCCAGAGCGCCGAAGCGAGCGGCCTCGACGGCGTCCAAATCGCTATAGACGGAAACGCCGGGAATACGGACAGCGCTCTGCCAGAGGTCGGTTTTTTGCCAGGCATCAGCGAAGCCGCGCGGATGAACGAAGACCACGTCGGCGGTGGCGCGGTTGTGAAGACGAGCCATGACGATCGCCAGTTCCTCAATCGTCGCGCGTGTGCAGGGACAATGAGGGTGAGCGACCATCACAATGGTGGGCAAACCGTGAGATCGAGGAAGAGAAGACTCGGCGGGCCATTGTGCCGGAGCATTGGCCGCGGGGGCGGCGGCAAAATCGTAATTCAGCAGGACGCGTTGACCGTAGGCCACGGCGGCAATCCAGGTACCTGCCACGACGGCGATGTGCCAGGTGCGCAAGCGTGGCCTCAATGTTTGGGAGTCTGGCATGGAGTTCGGCTCAATCGCCTAGATATTGCTTGAGAGCATCGAGGAGCTCAGTTTCGACCACCGGCTTTTTCAAGTAAGCGGTGCAGCCGCTATCAAAACCGGCGACGATGGAACCGTCGTCTACACGGAAGGTGAGAAGGACGATAGGCAAGTGGGCAGTGGAATGTTCTCGGCGCAAGCGGCGGCAGACTTCCAGACCGTCCATTCCTGGCATCATGACGTCCATTAGGACCAAGTCGGGATGTTCGCTGCCGACCAGCTTGAGAGCTTCGGCTCCATTGGCAGCACAAACGACATCGTGTCCGGTGCGCCGCGCAATGATGGTGCGGTTGGTCATCCGCGTGGTGAGGGAATCGTCGACCAGGAGAATCTTCTTAGGCATCGGGACCTCACTGCGGTGCGGGGTCCCATGGCGTTATGGACTCCCAGGATAAATGCGTCCTTCGCTTGTCCAACCACTTAAACAGAGCAATCGCGAAGGGTCACACGTTCGCTCAGATGTAACACCATCCGTTCTAGAGAAAAGATGCAACTGGGCTGCCGCGCCGAGCCGATGGAAGGACAGGTTTCCAGAAGGGCTGAACCTGAGTATGAGCTGAATAATCAAGCAGTTAGGGACTCGCTTCGATTGGTGCAAGAAATGGTTGGTGGACTGGCGTCTCAAAGTACAGGTTGGGCGGTGATACGCGTCACACAATGAGCCTGAGGAAATCTCAAGCCCAGACAGCAAATCAAACTGAGACCAGGCAGGCGCAACCAAAAAACGATGCGGAATGAGCGCGGAACGGAAAAAGATTCGTTAGTTGCCGGAAGTGAGTCCGGCGGCGGCGCGGCGCGCGGTCACATTGGCGAAGTAACTCTGTTCGCGGAGGCGGCGATAGATGCGGCCGGCGACGCCTGCGGCGAGCGGGCCCTTGATGCGGGAGCTGTTGCCGCGAATCAAAACGGCGAGCGCAATTTTCGGATGCGCTTCGTCAGCGTAAGTTAAAAACCAACCGACATGAGAGATTTGATCGGAGCAAGTGCCGGTCTTTCCGGCCGGCATTTCATCGCCGCCCGCGTCGTAGCTGCGCTTGCCGGTGCCGTAAAGAACGGCGGCCAGCATGCCTTCACGCAGTTCGGGAAGGAGTGGGCCGATGTTGAGTTCGCGCTTGATGCGGGGAACAAACGCCGAAGGATCGGCGCCGACTTCCGGATACTGCAAATAGAAGAGAGTGCCGCCATTGGCGAACGCCGCTGCGAGAGAGGCCATCTGGAACGGCGTGATTTGAATGCCTTCACCGAAGCTGGACATGCGGCCGACGCCGCCCTTGGCGGGAGGCGCCATGGGGAACGAGCCGGGATGCTCGTCGGCAAGATTGTAGCCGGCGAGCTCACCAAGCCCGAGCAGGCGGCCGTAGCGGGAAACTGTATCGAAACCCATACGGCGGCCGAGCTCTTCAAAAAATTCGTTGTTGGAGTGGGCCATGGCGTCGGTGAGATTCATGTACTTGCGGCGGCCGACCTTCAGCATGGTGTCGCGAGTGATGACGCTTTCCTCGAGAGCAGCGAGTGCGATGGTGGGTTTGATGGTGGAGCACGGAATCGCTCCATCGGAATAGGCAAGCTTCTGATTCACAACGGTAAGAATACGGCCGGTGTTGGGGTCGACGGCAACTACAGAGCCGTTATAACGGCCAAGAGCTTCGACTGCCGCGGCGCGAACGATGGGGTCGTCGTTGGTGATGATATCGCCGATCGTAGGATCAACGCCTTTCTCCGGCCGAACATAACGATGACGGCTACGCGAAGTGCGAGTCGGTTTTGCGGCGGGCTTTGCGGCGGGCTTTGCTGCAGGCGCAGCTTCGGTCGGAAGCGGGCAAGCGGTCGACGCGGCCAGGAACAGTGTGAGTGCGATTTTTCCGAGCCGGGTTTGGTTTGTCATGTGCCGCTGGTTCCCTCAAACAAGAATCTTCAAAACAACGAGCCGCGATTGCAGTTCATTCGCGTAACTGACGGTGGCTTGCGAATGCACCCAGCCAGCCAAACCAAGGCGACACAAAACAATGGACTTAGGTGCCCCACGGGAAAGCCGTCGTTTCTGAATGAAACACGACTTCTCAGTGTGAGACGTAGTTTACGGAAAGAAGGTTTGTAGAAGCAATAGCGAAAGCGGACTAGTACGGATTATGTGCTTTGTTTTCATACTGCACGGGGGTACAGGTGGCAAGACTGGCCGGCTGGATTGCAAGATGAACGAGACCAACTCAAAGGGAAAGAGGAAGAACCCATGCCTTCGCTAACGATTCGCGCTGCTGAATTATCGGACGTGCCCATCCTGATTCGTCACCGACGGATGATGTGGTGGGACATGGGCCGACGGGATGAACTGGCCTTAGGTCTGATGGAAACAGCGGCGAACGAATACTTTCGAAATGCCGTCGCCGATGCTTCCTATAAGGGTTTCCTCGCGGAGGCGCCTTCGGGAACTGTAATTGGCGGAAGCGGAATCGTCGTAAGCCCGTGGCCCGGTGTATGGGGCCAGCGGCAGCCGCGGCGGGCCATGATTCTAAATATGTATGTGGAACCTGAATATCGGCGGCAGGGTGTGGCGCGCGCGCTGATGGCCGCGATGATTGCCTGGTGCAAGGGAAACCAATTTGCCAGCGTGGGGCTGCATGCGAGTGAACAGGGGCGAGCGCTGTACGAACAGCTCGGGTTTAGACCGACCGATGAGATGCGGCTAGAGCTGAAAGAAAGGCAGTCCGATAAAAGCTGATGGTTTGACGCGATGTGGAGCCGAAGGGCCTGCGGGAACACAGCACGACGAAGAAAAAAGTGCGCGGGACTAAACCCGCGCACTCAAGTTGAAACAATACCTGGGCCTACTTACTGGCGGATTGAGCGGGCGTGTCTTGGTCTTCGCGTGGGGTCATGGAAACGACGATGTATTCATGCTCCTTGTCGTTGACTTCGGGGACGCGGAGGATGAGTTTGTCTTTGTTGATGCGGAACTGAGCGACTTCTCCGACCGGCAGCAGGACGGGATGCTTGTCGTCTTTGGGGCGAATGCGATAGACGACATGAGCCGATTGCAGGATGTATTCCTGGCAAAGCATTTCCTGGGTTTGTTTGTGCTGGCCGTCGGTGCCGAAGATTTCGCCAGCCACGGTCTTGGAGCCCTTTTCTTGAGTGCCGCAGGACGAAGAGTCCATGCGCAAAAGCTTGCCCTTCTGATAGTCGTGTTCTTTCGCCGAGCAAATACCCACGCTTACAAAAAAAAGACAAACGGCCAGAGTTCGGATTTTCATGTTCGTTGGCTTTCCCCTTTGCAATGAAGTGTAGGAAAGGACGGGCGCCGATACCGATAGTACCGAAGTTTGGTTTTGCCCAAAGACGAATAACCAACTCCCTGTAGATCAGGAACGTCCGGGGGTACGCAAGTAGGCCAAGACGAACAGGAACCAGAGCAACAGATCAATCCCCGCAAAGACCAGGTCATTGGGGTTGGTTCGTTTCTGTGAAATCAGAATGAGCAACGGAATCGAATAGGCCAGCTTTTCGAGGATAGCGGCAATCATGAGCGGGCGGAAACGAACAGGGTCGGTGGAAATGATCAGGAAAGCCACCTGCCAAACCAGCGCTACACCGACAAATCCGTAGTAGAAAGCCGGATGCGTGATGGGCGGCGGGTCTTTCACGCCGATGAGATCAAAGATGAAGTAAAGCGGTGTGATGATGAGCAGGCCCCAGATGCCGGCGATCCGAAAAACGATTTTTGCGAATTTCATGGCGTAGATTCTAACGCGAGCCTATGGTGCCGTAAAAACGAGTATCCTTGCTGGAACTCGACGGTTACACTTCGCCGACCCATCCTATTCGGAGCCGCTTACCCATGTCTCTTTACAGACGTTCGTCAATCGCGCCCTGGCTGTGCGCGACATTGGTTGCGCTTTTCGGTTCAGTGATCTTTGCGGAAACGCCAGCCGGTTCGCCGCGATTTCTAGTTTCTTTTCCCAAGCAACGCAGCGCCGAGCCTCTCGATGGGCGCATCCTGCTCCTTCTTTCTACCGACGGAAGCTCCGAGCCGCGGATGCAGATCAGCATTTCCTACAAAACGCAGATGGTCTTTGGGCTAGACGTCGAGCAGCTGGAGCCCGGCAAAGCCGTGACCATTGACGACCAGGCCTTCGGTTATCCCATCCGCTATCTGCGCGACATGCCACCCGGCGAATATTTTGTGCAAGCGGTGCTGAACCGCTACGAAACGTTTCATCGCAGCGACGGCCACACGGTAAAACTCCATATGGACCAAGGCGAAGGCCAGCACTGGAATATTTCGCCCGGCAATTTCTACAGCAAACCGCAGAAAATCAAGCTGGGCGGGGACACCCAGCCGATTGCGATTGTGATGGACCAGCAAATTCCGCCGATCGAGCCGCCGAAAGACACGAAATACGTCCGGCACATGAAAATTCAGAGCCAGCTCCTGAGCAAATTCTGGGGACGGCCCATGTACCTCAGCGCGAACGTGCTGGTGCCGGAAGGTTTCGACGAGCATCCCAACGCGCGCTTTCCGCTGGCCATTTTCGAAGATCATTTCAATCACGATTTCGAAGGCTTTCGGACTGAGCCGCCGGATCCCAACCTAAAGCCGGACTACAGCGAACGCTTTCACATTTCGGGTTACAACCGCATCCAGCAGGAAGAGGCTTACAAACTATATCAACAGTGGAAGGCGGCGAATTTCCCGCGCTATCTCGTGGCGCAGATCAACCACGCCAACCCTTATTACGATGATTCATACGCGGTGGACTCGGCGAATCTCGGACCCTATGGTGCGGCAATCGAGACGGAGCTGATTCCGGCTCTCGAAAAGCAGTTTCGCGCGATCGGTCAGGGGTGGGCGCGTTTTGTCTGGGGAGGCTCAACCGGCGGCTGGGAATCGATGGCTGTTCAGGTTTTTTATCCCGATCACTACAACGGTGCGTTCATCGCGTGCCCCGATCCGATCGATTTTCGCGCGTACACCAACATCAATCTGTACCAGGACAAGAACGCGTTTTACTGGAAAGGTCCGGCCATGCAACTGGCGCAGCCAGGTTATCGCGACTATCAAGGGCACACGCTGGCGACAACGCAGAGCACGAATCAATACGAGCTTGCGCTCGGATCGCACGGCCGATCGGGTGAGCAGTTCGATATCTGGCAAGCAGTCTACGGTCCCGTGGGCAAGGATGGTTATCCCCAGCCGATTTTCGACAAAGAGACTGGCGAGATTGACCACAGCGTCGCGGAATACTGGAGGGAACACTACGATCTCAGCGCGATTCTGCAGCGAGATTGGACTACGCTAGGCCCGAAGCTGCGCGGTAAGCTCCATATTTACGTCGGAAGCGCAGACAATTACATGCTGAACAATGCGGTGTACTTGATGGAGGATTTTCTGAAGACCACGACGAATCCTCGCTACGAAGGCGAAGTGAAGTACGGCGATCGCGCGGAGCATTGCTGGAACGGCGATCCCAATCAGCCGAACTATTTGTCGCGGCTGCACTACAACACGATGTACCTGCCCGAGATGTTGGAGCGTATGCAGAAGACAGCGCCTCCGGGGGCCGACTTGACATCCTGGCGCTATTAGCCAAATGCGTCCCGGCCCCTCGCGGCCTTCCGTTAGAGCCGTCAAGGAGCCGGCAGTTCAAATCGAAACTATTGGACTAAAGATGTCGCCGCCGTGCGTGACAACAACGCGTTGGAATTGGCTTTCCATTGCGGTTGCTCACGGATTTGCGCGAGCTGTTTCTGGTTGAGCTGCGATTCCAGCGTGCGAAGGTATTCGTCGCCGCGGTGGTCGCCGGATCTAGAGGCGGAAAGGAACCAAGTATAGGCGGCGGCTGGATCCTTGGCAGCGCCGAGGCCGTTCATCAGCAGGAAACCGAGTTTAATCTGCGCAGCCGTGTAATTTTGCTGCGCGGATTTCTGGAACCAATAAAAAGCTTCGTTGTAGTTTTGTGGTGCGCCTAGTCCGCGCAGTAGCAGGTCGGCAAGATTGTTTTCGCCCAGTGCGTTCCCCTGTTCGGCAGAGAGGCGATACCAGCGGGCGGCTGCGGAATAATCCTGTACAACGCCGAGACCACCATCATAGAGGTAGCCAAGGTTCGCTTGAGCGCCGGCATCGCCCGCTTCGGCGGCCAGTTGCAGGTACTTGAAGGCTTGGGCGTAGTCTCGCCGCACTCCCCAACCGTTCATATAGAGAATGCCGAGATTGGCGAACGCGCGCGGATGGTTCTGCTTGGCAGCTTCGTTCAACCAATTCAGAGCGGCACCATAGTTCTGCGGAGTGCCCCAGCCATTGAGGTAGGTGACGGCGAGATTGACTTGGGCAGGAGCGTAACCGCGGCGGGCGGCCTTTTCAAACCAGGACCGAGCATCCCGGATGTTGGGGCCCTTCTCTAATTGGAGGGCCGAAACCAAGCCCAGCTGATTTTGTGCGTAGAGCTCGCCTGACTTTGCGGCAGACTGGAGCGTATTCATATCGCAGGGTACCGCGCGTAGTGTTTCATCCCGAGCGTCGGCCCGGAAACAGGCGTTGGACTCAGAGTTTGGCGGAGTGTCGGCCAGGGTCCTCATTGCAAACGCGACAAGCACTGTTGCGGCACAAATGGCGATGCGGGTGAGTTTATTGTTCTGGTGAACCATGGAAGCCCCTTTCGTGCTGCACCAGCGGCAGAAATTTAAAGCTCGACCTGCTTGGTACAGCGTTCGTGGGGTGAAGGTTGAGGGCGGGGCCGAGCTACCTCAATACAGGCGAGGTTCGAAATGGGTAATGAACGGATACAACGATGCTCATCGTGTAGCTCGATGAAAACACTTGACTTAAGGTAGATTCGGAACCGATAAAAAGTTGCCCTTCCGGATTTGGATGGGTAGAATCGCTTGGACAAATTACCCAAAATGACCTCATTAGAACCTCATCGGGTGCGGTTCGGTCCGTTCGAAGCGGACCTCGATACCCATGAGCTGTGGAAAAACGGCGTGCGCGTCAAGCTGGGAGGTCAGCCCTTCGAGATTTTGGCGCTGCTGCTGCGTAAGCCCGGACAAATGGTTTCGCGGGAGGAGCTCCAAAAAGAACTGTGGGCAGCGGATACCTTCGTGGACTTCAACCACGGGTTGAACGCCGCGGTGAACAAGTTGCGGGAGACGCTGGCGGACTCGGCGGAGGAACCGAAGTACGTTGAAACGTTGCCGCGGCGTGGGTACCGCTTTGTAGGAAAGGTCGAGACAGTCCTGGCGACTGCCGGACCACTTGAGCTGGATGCCAAAGTCAACGCGGCGGCCATGACTCCGCCGCCCCCGGTGCCAATTCTTTCCATCACCGATAACTTAGCTTCGGGTGACGTCGCCGAGGACGCCGGGCGGATACGGTTCCGAAGCTGGCCGAGGATCGCCGTGGTCACCGGCTCCATCGCGATAGCCGCAGTAATTTTTATCGTGGTGCTTTCGACGTGGCCGGTGCTTAGTGAGAGGTGGCACCAGAACCGCGAAGAAGCAGAAGTCCAGGCGCGAGAAGCCGAGTCGTCGCGCGTTTCGACGCTGGTGCCCGATCCGGCGAGCGATCCCGCCATTTCGCCCGATGGAAAACTAGTCGCGTTTCGTCGGAACAGCTACGCGCCGGGCGGCGCGGGAATCTTTGTTACCAGCAGCGAAAACAAGAGCGTAATGCAATTGACGCAGCACCCGGGAGATTGTTGCCCTGCTTGGTCGCCCGACGGAAAGAACCTTGCGTTCACGCGGATCGCCGCTGACGAGTATGCGATATATATCGTGAGCGCGAAAGGCGGAACGCCCAGGAAAATTTCACACGAAGATCCGCGCAAGAAGCGCGGCGAGCTGGCCTGGACGCCCGACGGAAAGTTTATCGCGTTTTCGGGCGACTCGCCGCGGGGCGGTTCACAAATTTTCCTATTATCGGTCGAGGATTCTTCCGTCCACGCCATCACGGAACCGCAGGGTCAGGACCGTGATTGGGGGCCCGCATTCTCTCCGGATGGCGCGCAAATGGCGTTTGTACGCGGAAATGGCGCAGGATTTCCGGAAGAAGTTTATGTCATGCCGCTCGCCGGCGGCGCGGCGCATCAACTGACGAACGAGCGCGCGGCGATCATGGGTCCGCCTACGTGGTCGCAAGATGGTGCGAGCGTAATCTTCTCTTCTACCAAAGGAGGTGACCCGGCGCTTTGGACGATTCCGGCAAATGGCGGCGCAGCAGCTCGGATGGAAGGAACGGGCACCGCCACGTGGCATCCAGTTGTCGCGAAAGAGAGCGGGCACATGGCCGCGCAGAAAATTCTGCGTTCTTCGGGAGTCTACTGCCTGCCGGTGAATGGTGAGCCGGGCAAGAACGCGCCGGCCGTGGTCACGGCCACCAATGGAAGAAATGAAGGACCGCAACTCTCGCCGGACGGACGACGACTGGTTTTCATGTCGGACCGGTCGGGCTACATGGACATTTGGGTCAGCAATCGGGACGGCTCATCGGTCGTTCAACTAACAAACCTTCATGGCTCCGGTACCCCGCGCTGGTCGCCAGATGGCCTGTGGATCGCATTTGACAGCACGGCCGCCGGCGGACCTTCTGCGGTGTGGGTGATTTCCTCCATGGGCGGGGTGCCGCGCGCTTTGGTGAAAGATAAATTTGAAAACCTGGTCCCCAGCTGGTCGCATGATGGCAAGTGGGTATATTTCGGTTCCACCCGTTCCGGAAAAGATCAAGTTTGGAAGGTACCGGCGGAAGGCGGCACGCCAGTACAAGTCACCCATGACGGCGGGTTTGCCGCGCTTGAATCGGTCGATGGTGCTACGTTGTATTTCGCGAAGTCCCGCTACGACAATCCGGAGCTCTATCAGATACCCGTAGCCGGCGGAGCGGAAAGGCCCCTTCCTGGAACAGTTCGTCCGCGTTCGTGGGCTGCGTGGGGTCCGACGAGCCGCGGAATTTTCTTCGCACCCCCAGAGGGCGGGCACGGCGGGAGTTCCATCGACTTCTACGACTTCCAGACACGGCTGGCCCGGCAGATCAGTTTGCTGGACCGGAGCCCGTTCTGGTTGTCGGCATCCGCCGACGGGAAAGAAGTCTTCTTCAATCAGGCCGAGCGCGACGAGAGCAGCATCGTGCTGGTGAAGTACCTGAGAGCGGCCCTTGCAACAAAGTAGTCGGCCTTGGACACGAAGAAGGGCGCGCCGTCCGCTTAGTCAATACCGTGAATGCGCAAATTTACCAGCTGGTCGATGGTGAGATTCTTCATTCCGCGAGATTGCATGTCTCGGATGAATTCCGGGGAAACGCCGTGAATGCGCATCGCGACGAGCTGATCGGGTTCCGGATGCTTGTAGCCCAACGTCGCTAGCTTTTCGATGAAATCTGTCGACACGCCGTGAATGCGGAAGGCGATTAACTTCTGCAAATCGATATGCTCGTAGCCGTCAGTCTTTAGTTGCTGCATATATTCGGGCGAGACGCCGTGGATGCGCATGGCGACCAGCGTGTCCTCATCGGGCTGGTAACCCGATTTCTGAACGTAAGCGACCATCTCGGGTGAAACGCCGTGGATGCGAAAGGCTACGAGTTTGTCGGCATCGGTTGCCGGCAAACCGGACTTGCGCAGGTCGTCGATGAAATTCTGCGTGACGTTGAAAATGCGGAAGGCAATGAGCTTGTCCGCGTCGAGACCCTTGAGATTGCGGGACTTCATCTCTTTCGCGAAAGCGATCGAGACGTCGAAAATGGCCATGGCGAATTGCTTCTCGTCGTCAATGCCGGTGAAGCCAAGGCTGGCCATCTGCGCCGGGTATTGCGAATCGGCATTGAAGTGAAAGACGCCCGCACCTTCACCGTTGTTCAGAAAACCTTCGCAGTCGAATTTGCCGGCGTCGCGAGCGATGACGAATTTAACGTCCTGCTTGCCAGATCTTGAAAAGTCGACGCCCTTGAAATCGCTCACCGGCCAGTCGGACTGGTGGTTCGAATTGTTGTGCTTGTTGTGGTATATGAGCCCGAAGGAGACTTTGCCGGATTCTTCGGAGCGGGCGACGGTCCAGCTGCCGGTGCGGGTTTCGGCAGCGCGAGAGATCAGCGCGAGCACTAGGGTGCAAGCAACCAGGATGTAAGCGACCAATGCGTGACGACGATTCATGGTGACCATGTCCTCCATATTTGAAACCTCAAAGCGGACTGCAGAATCGAACCACCTTTTCAATTTCCCGGGGCACACGGAGAGTGCACCGCGCAAACGGAACGGTCAACGTGCGGCACTCAACGCGAAGGAACTTTGCTTACTCCAGAACGCCAGCGTGCTTGAGCTGGATCAGCTTATCTAGATCTAGATTCTTAAAGCCGTGGCTCTTCGCCAGCTCGATGAATTGCGGCGTGATACCCTGCACTTTTGCACCGACAATTTCATCCACGTCAGGTTTGAAGCCCGCGGCCTGCAAACCCTTGATGTAGTCGGCAGTGACCCCTTGTACTTTCAGAGCAATCCACTCGTCCTTGTCGGGATTGATTCCGGTCGAGCGGATGCTGCGAACGTAGTCGGCGTCGATGCCCTGCACTTTCATACCGATTAGGTCGTCAGCATCGGGACGGATGCCGAGGTCGTTGAGGGCGCGAACGTATTCGGGACCAATGCCCTGTACTTTCATCGCGATGAGTTGATCGCCGTCCGGCTGGAAACCGAGCTTGCGCATCTGGTCCACGTATTCGGGTGTGATGCCTTGAACCTTCATCGCAACCAGTTGGTCGGTATCCGAGTTGAAGCCCATTTTGTGGATCTGCTCGACATACTCCGGCGTAATGCCCTGCACTTTCATACTGATGAGCGAATCGACATCGCTGTTCAGTTTCATGGCGCGGATCTGGCGGATGTATTCAGGAGTGATGCCCTGAACTTTCAGGGCTACCAATTCGTCGGCGGAAGGTTTGAGGCCCTCGGCGCGAATCTCATGGATGTATTGCGGCGTGATGCCTTGCACTTTCATGGCGATCAGGTCATCAGCAGACAGGTTGTCGAAGCCTTCGGCCTTGAGACCATCGATATAGGACTGCGATTTCGGTGCTGGTGTCTGCTCAGGCTGAGCCGCTTGTGCGGGAGAAGTTTTTTGCGCGGGCTTGGCTTGCGCCGCCGGACGCGGAGCAGTGATGGTGATAACCGGTTCACCGGAGGAGATCTGCGCCGCCGGTGTTTGCAATGAGAACAAGTTTCGTGCGGAAGCTGGATGAACGATGCCAAACAGCGCGTTACCGGCGATCATCGCGGTGACCACGCACAGAATCCCGAAAGTAACACCGGCGTTGCGCAGGCCGCTGCCCTTTTCGCCGAGGCCGAGTAGCCGACCAACGCGCGAGGCCAGCGGACCACGATTAGCGGCCATGGCAAAAGACGGAGCCAGCCGCCATTCCTCCATGAGAGCAAGCGCGCGGGCGTACTCAGCCGGGTTGGCGCAGACCGAGAGGGCGACATCGTCGCAGCAATTTTCGCGCTCGGCGCGAATGCGTTTGCTGAGCCACCACACCGCCGGATGGTAAAACAGCAAGGTTTCGACAGCGACCTGGAAAAGATTGACGAACGCGTCGAAGCGGCGAATATGCGCCAATTCATGGGCAATGACCGCGCGAAGTTGCGCTTCGCTCAGTCCCGTGAGCGCCGTTACGGGCAGGAAAACCACCGGGCGGAACCAGCCGAGGACGGCGGGGGCATCCAGGTGAAGTGATTCACAAAAGCGCACGACGCGCGCGATACCAAGACGTTGCTGCAGATCGCGACAGCGCTCAAGGAGTTCAGCGCTGACGGGATTGGAGTCGCGGCGGCGCAGGCGCGCGACGAGGAAAAAACCGCCTGCGGTGCGCAGACTGAAGAGCAGCACGCCCGCAAACCAAATGGCGACGAACCAGTTCAGCGCGGTAACGTTCACTGGAAAGGCGGGCTTGGCAGAACGCCCCGACGCGTGGTGGGTCAGGTTGGCGACCGTGCCAGCGACAACCGCGGAGACATCCGACGCTGCCGACGGAGCCGTCGCCGACTCGCCGAGGACGAGAAACGTAATCACCGGCGCTGCAAGCATCATCGCTAGCGCGCCGACTCCGATGGCGTAGCGGGCCGATGCTTTACGCGCAAGGGCGATGGCGGCTGCGGCCAGGGCTGCTATGGCCGCGCCCTGCCAGATGAAGTGCGAAAGGGCTAGGCCCAGGTTGCGCAGAACGTCGGGAGCGAGCCACTGAGAGAAGGCGTTCATCACAGATTCCTTTCGTGTTCGTCGAGCAGGTTACGGAGTTCTTCGATTTCTTGCCGCGTGCTGCGCTGCGCCGCGAGCGCGTGCAACAGTAGTTCGCGAGCGGAGCCGTCAAAAACGCGCTGCAGCATGTCCTGAGCAAACTGCCGCTTGGTTTTTTCGGCGGGCTGCTGCGCTTCATAGACGTGGGCCCGCTGGTTTTCGTCGCGGCGAACGAGCCCTTTGCTGGTCATGATTTGCATCAACTTCAGCACCGTTGTGTAGCCGAGAGCCTTCTCTTCCTGGAGCGCTTCGTGGACTTCGCGGACCGTAGAAGGCCCACGCTCCCAAAGAACTTGCAGGATCTGCAGCTCGGCTGCGGTTGGTTTTTGTGGCGAAGCGTCTTTCATGCGGAGCACCATACTACGAAGAAGTTCGTAATGTCAACGAAAATCTTCGTAGTTTGGTTGGACGGGGTTTTTGGATTCTGGTGAGCCGAACGAAACATATACTTATGGAAGTGGCGGAGCCAAGAGCAGAATGATCAACCCGAGGACGAGAAGGAGGCCAAGCGGCTTCGGTGCTGCCGACCGGAAGGTCGGACTGGCCCGTGCGCTTTCCAAACTGGGATACTGTTCGCGCAGCGCGGCAGCTCACCTCGTCAGTGCGGGCCGGGTAAGGCTGAACGGCGCATGCCCCAGAAATCCGGAGACTCCCGTCCGGCTGAGCAAGGATAGGATTGAAATTGACGGGGTCCGCATCGTTCACGCGGCGAAAATGTATTGGATGTTGAACAAGCCGCGTGGTGCTGTGACCACCGCCAATGACGAACAGGGACGCGAGACGGTCTACGCGCGGCTGCCAGCAGGATTGCCTTGGATGGCACCGGTTGGCGGCTCGACAAGGCCAGCGAAGGACTGCTGCTCTTCACCAATGACCCGGAGTGGGCAGCGCTGATCACCACGCCGGACTCGCATCTGGACAAGACCTACCATGTGCAGGTTGGGGCCATCGCGGACGAGCAGATGCTGGGCAAGTTGGTAAGCGGTGTAAAGTCGGCTGAGGGTGAGGTGCTGCGCGCAAGAGCTACTCGACTGATTCGGGGAGGTGAAAGGAATTCGTGGATTGAGATTGTCCTGGACGAAGGCAAGAACCGTCAGGTGCGGCGAATGTTAGAAGCGGGCGGCGTCGAAGTGCTGCGCCTGATTCGCGTGGCGATTGGGCCGCTGGAGCTGGGTTCATTGGGAAAAGGCGTGGCTCGTGAATTGAAGCCGGAAGAAAAGCAGGCGCTGGATCGCGAACTCGGCCGGACCAGACGGGCTTAGGCAACTACAGCGAAGAAATCGAACCGCTACAGGAAAACACCAATAGCGCGGCCTTTTGGTGTGCGGCAAGCTGCTCGCTGCGAACGGATGCAATCCGTTCCATTGGAGTTCGAAGGGAAAGGCGGAGTTTCCCAAGAAATTGGGACCTCAGGGCTGGGACGCCTTTCCCTCCGACACCAAGACCTCGCGACAAAATCCCACAACTTATGAAAACACTCGGGATCTGCTGGATCGCTTACGGGATATTTCGCTTGTGCATGGTGATCGCCGCGGCGCTCCTAGCGCCGACCGCGACCTTGATGTTTGGGGCGCTGTTGGCGCGCGTGGCCGATCCCTTTACGTGGATGGATGTTTTTCACGTGCTATACGTCTGCTGGGCAGGGCTGTGTTTTATCGGTGGCATTTTAGCGATTCTGGGAGGGTTAACCTTGGCGCGTCGCCCCAATGCTGGCAGGGGCTTCCTCTTTGCCGCGAGCTTCTTAGCGCTTTCCGACTTGCCGGTGGGCGCCGCAATCGGCGTGTACACGCTGATCGTTCTTATAAGCGCTCCGCCCGTGGCGCGATCCGAAAGGCCAAGGGCAAACGCCCAAGAGGCGTTCTAAACGGCGGCCATATCTAGTTCATGGAAATGGGCTGGTTAAGGCGCGGCTTCAAGTACCAACAGGGCTGATCGCCGTAATGCGGAAAGAGCGAGTGTACGCAGGTTAGAGTCTCGACCGGTTGTGTCTGATCAATCTGATAATCGAGCTTGCCGCTCTTTTGTGGAATGGCGAGGACACGCGTGCGGGACATGCTCTCGAACGGATCGGACGGCGTGGGACGCAGCATGCGGACGCGAAGATAGGCATAATCACCCACATAGACCAGAACCAACGCACCGACAAGTCCACCCAAAATTCGTTTATGAATCTGCGAGCGGGTCACCGACCGAGTATATCCGAAGCCGGCCGGTCCAAGAGTTTGGCGACTACTGTTTGATTTCGACTGGCGTACCGATCCGGTGTGTCGAACCGAAACGTTTGTAATTCGAGTATTTCACCGTCATGCGAATATGAACGCCGCCGCTGGAAAAATTTAGCGTGTCGTCGGCGTGCGTGTAGGTCGGAAACCAGAAGGGACCGGTAATGTTTTCACGATAAGTTTCAAAGTGTGGGAAGATGTTTTCGTTATTCTTCTTGAGGATGTCCGGAACCGCTTTTCCGTAGCTCTTAACGATTTGCAGGTCTTTCTCGTCGACCCAAACGCGGCCCTGAAAGTATCGCTGATCCTTCTCCATTTTCTTGGGCGCAACCTCAAAAACATAGGTGCGGAGGTCATCCACGATCTGCTTGCCGACGTAGGTCACGTTATACTTCGGCAGATCCTCGACGGTCAGCACAAAAGGCTGAATGTTCTCCAAGTCATCGAGGTCCTGTTTGCTCAAAGTGATGCGTCGGAGAGAATCGGGCGGAGCGTAGGTGACCTTGGTCGTGCGCTTGCCATCGGGGGTGAAGACGATGTCGCTGTTCATGCGATATTCACCGTCGGGATTGCCGTCGAAATCGATCGTTTGGATCACAAAGGTCTGCGAATAAGTGTAATTTTCGCGTTCCTTGCGAAATTCCGATTCGTGTTGCGAAAACTTCGCGATGATTTGTTCGGCCGGGATCGCTGGAGGCGTGTTGGTGATTTCGGATTCGTCGTGGGCTTCTGATCTCGCCGCGGCAGGAGTGCCGGTAGAACTCATACCAGGAGAGCCGGAGGAGCCGCTGGAAGATGGGTGAGGTAACGGGCCTTGCTGCTGTGCGCGGGTGGCGGGAACGGTCAGCGCCAGGAGTGCGGTCGCCAGCGTGAGCCAAAGATGGATACTAGGCGTGCGGTTTGCAAGATACGCCACTACTTGGGCGATATCGGTAATAGCCGGTGCTGCTGCTTTCATCGAAGTGTGCCCTCAAACATATGACTTGTAAATGCGGCGGCGGGTTGCATCGTGGGCGGGTACCGACGAAATGGAGAATCTCAAAAACCGGAAATTGGTGGAGCCGATGGGATTCGAACCCACGACCTCCTCGATGCCATCGAGGCGCGCTCCCAACTGCGCCACGGCCCCACCGAGCATTGCCAGTTTAACACAAGACCGCTCGCAAAACCGTGGTGCGCCCACCGGACGTCATGTTTGCTCCTGCGTCAATTTGAGGAATTTGAAGAAGGTTGCGTTGGCCAGAATGGTAACCAGCGAAGCCACCAGCGTGGCGTTGTAGATTTCGCGGGAGATGAGCCCGGAGTTCAGCGAAACCTGGGCGAGGATGAAGGAAAATTCGCCGATCTGCGTGAGTCCGATGCCCACCCGCTTGGCAGTGTCCCAGCGATACCCGAACACGCGGACAATACCGCTCCAGACCAAAAATTTTCCTCCAATGATCAGGCCGGCTAGAATGGCGACCAATTGCCAGGACGAGAGCCAGGTCTTAGGATCGATCAGCATGCCGATGGTCACGAAAAACAATGCAACGAAAGCGTCGCGCAGTGGAAGTGTTTGCTTCTCGAGTTTGTGAACGAAGTCGGAGTTGCCAAGAAGAAGCCCGGCGACAAATGCGCCCAGCGCCAGAGAGAGACCGATCATTTCGGTAACTGCGGCGATCACCAGGCAAATGGTCAAGGCCAGCAGGAGCGAGATTTCGTCGTTGCAGGTCCTTTCGATTCGCGAGAGTAGGCGCGGTACGATTTTCCAACCCGCAATCACGATGGGCACCAGCAGCAGAAGCGCGCGGCCAATTTTCCATACTACTTGCGAGTAGCTCCCTTCGGAGGAATTCAGGCCGGGCAGCAGAATGGTCAGGATCACCACCGCCAGGTCCTCCACCAGCGTGAGCGTGATCATCACCCGCCCAGACTCAGATGAAAGCTCGCCGCGATCCATCAGTAAACGCATCATCACCATGGTGCTGGCGACTGAAATGATGCAACCGACGGCAATGCCTTGCATCCGGGGCCAGCCCAGCAGCGTACCGGTGCTTACCCCGAGTCCCACGGAAAGCAAAATACCCAACGGCGCTCCTAGAAGCGCCACCCATTTCACCTTAAGCAGTTCGGGTACGGAAAATTCGATGCCGACGGAAAACATCAGCAGAATCACGCCGATCTCGGCCATGATTTCAAAGGTGTGGACATCGTGAATGCGAGGGCCCGGAGTGAGTGGGCTCAGGATAAGACCAGCAACGACGTAACCAATGAGAATCGGTTGACGCAGCCGCCAAGCCAGCATGCCGCAAATGAACGCAGCCGCGAACACCATGGCGATATCGCGGTAAATGAGCGAGTGTGGCATCGTTCACCAACAGTTGACTGGGCGACGTAAAGCGCAGGAAGTTTATCACCCCCAACGAAATTGCGGGCGGCCGCGCTGCCAAAAACTTCACCCTCCTTGGCGAAGGCCGGAGAGAAATGCGTGATGAACGCGCGACTGCGAGCGGCCGCGCAAGGTGAGCGCACCAATTGTACGTTTCGCTTCGGGGTCGGCGATGCGGACAAACCGGACATGCGAATCGCGGCTGACGGCCATCGCCGGAACTAGGGATACCCCCATGCCGGCGCCGACCAGGCCGAGCAGGCTGGAAAACTGGCCGCTTTCGAAGACCACCTGCGGCGAAACCCGGGCGCGATCACATGCGGCCACAGCATTTTCGCGAAAGCAGTGACCATCGCGAAGAAGAAGAAATGGCTCCTTGCGAAGATCACGAAGCGAAACCGCGCTCCGCCGGGCCAGCTTGTGTTTCTTAGGCAGAGCGGCAAAGAACGGCTCGGTAAGCAGCGGAAGGGATTCAAATTCGTGGCCGCGCACCGGCAAAGCCAGTACAGCGAGATCGAGTGCGCCACCACGAAGTCGTTCAACAAGCACCGGCGTAATCTCCTCGACAACAGAGACCGTGGCTTCGGGGAAGCTTTTTGAAAAGGCCGTGAGGATCGGCGGCAGGAAATAGGGCGCTACCGTTGGAATCACGCCGACGCTAATGTGGCCAGAAACCGAGGCTTTACCCTCCGTAACGTCGCCGCGCGCGGCCTCCAGTTCGCGAAGCACTGCTCGCGCACGCGGCAGGAAAGTCTTGCCCGCATCCGTAAGGCGGACCGAGCGGCCCAGGCGATCAAACAGCCGAGCGCCGAGTTCGCCCTCCAGCTTAAGAATTTGTTGCGACAGCGATGGCTGCGAGACGTGCGAATGTTCAGCGGCGCGGGAAAAACTTCCAGTTTCCGCAACCGCGCAGAAATAACGAAGCTGGTGTAGTTCCATGACGAGCGGCTTTTAATTTAGGGTGGACATCACTTTCTTTCTTCCTATAGGCAATACCTATTCATTGTATCCGATCTAGATATTGAAACAATGGCTCATGAAGCACTAACCTTCCATGGACGCATCCGAGGAACCGGTGTTGTTCGTACGGCGCTGCGATTTTTGAGGGGAGAACAATGGCAGAAGAAGCAAAAAAAAGGACGATGACCACCGATGCGGGGCGGCCCGTCGGAGATAACCAAAATTCGTTGACCGCGGGGCCGCGCGGCCCCGTTGTCTTCGAGGATTTTTTGTTGTTTGAAAAAATGGCGCACTTCAACCGCGAACGCATCCCCGAGCGGGTCGTGCACGCTAAGGGATCAGGTGCTCACGGATATTTTGTCTGCACCAGTAAGGAAATCACGAACTATACGACTGCGAAGCTGTTCAATGTTGTCGGGAAAAAGACACCGATTTTCATCCGTTTCTCTACCGTTGGCGGCGAGAAGGGTTCAGCGGACACGGAGCGCGATCCGCGTGGTTTTGCGTTGAAGTTCTACACCGAAGACGGCAACTGGGATATGACTGGCAACAATACGCCGGTGTTCTTCATCCGCGATCCGTTGAAGTTCGGCGACTTCATCCATACGCAGAAGCGCGATCCGGAAACCAATCTGAAATCGCCTACGATGATGTGGGATTTCTGGTCACTATCACCCGAATCGTTGCATCAAGTCACGATTCTCTTTTCCGACCGCGGGACGCCGGATGGCTACCGGCACATGGACGGCTTTAGCAGCCACACGTTTAGTTTGATCAACGACAAGAACGAACTGTTCTACGTGAAGTGGCATTTCAAGACCAAGCAAAGCATCAGGAACTTTACCGCGCAGTCCGCGGAAGAGATGCGCGGCAAAGATCCGGACTACGCGCAGCGAGATCTATTTGATGCCATCGCCAAAGGCGACTTCCCCAAGTGGCGAGTGGCCGTACAGATCATGCCGGAGCAAGAAGCCGAGACCTATCACCTCAATCCGTTTGACCTGACGAAAGTCTGGCCGCACGGCGAGTATCCATTGCATGAAGTCGGTGAACTGGTGCTAGATCGCAATCCGGTGAACTATTTCGCGGAAGTGGAACAGGCCGCGTTTGAGCCACGTAACATCGTGCCGGGAATGGGCTATTCGCCGGACAAGATGTTACAGGCCCGCTTGATTTCGTATCCCGACGCGCACCGCTATCGCTTGGGCGTTAACTACGACGCACTGCCGGTCAATAAGCCGCAGTGCCCGTATCATACTTACCATCGCGACGGTGCGACGCGCTTTGATGAAAACGGCGGCAAAAGCGTGAACTACGAACCGAACAGTTTTGGCGGGCCAACCCAGGATCTGCAGTACACCGAGCGCCCGAAACCGGTGACCGGAACCGTCGCACGCTACGATCATCGCTCGGACCGCGACTACTACACACAGCCGGGCAATCTATTCCGTTTGATGACCGCGGATGCCAAACAGCGGCTCATAGGCAACATCGTCGGAAGCCTGGGGAACGGCGTGCCGCGGCGAATTCAGCAACTGCAAATCCAGCACTTCTACAAAGCCGATCCCGCTTATGGCGCAGGTGTCGCAAAGGGATTGGGCATCGAAATCAACTCCGTCATCGACGAACGAGCTACTGTGGCGGCTGACTGATCAAATAAAGATGCAGGCCATCCAATCGTCGAGGCGAGCCTCTTGCTTGCCTCTTTTCTTGCCAAGGAACGGCGCGGCGCGTTTTGCTTTGCCATTGGGATAAGGTAACGTCTCTCCTGGCACACGGGAGCGAACCATGGCGAAACTGACGTTTTTGGGAGCGGCCGGCACGGTCACCGGTTCAAAGTATCTGGTGGATGCGGCTGGCAAGAAACTGCTGCTGGACTGCGGAATCTTTCAGGGCTCGCCCGAACTGAGCCAGCGCAACTTCAATCCCCTGCCTACCGATCCCAAAACCATCGACTACTGCGCACTTACGCACGCGCATCTCGATCACTGCGGGTGGCTGCCTTGCCTGGTACGCGACGGATTTCGCGGACCGATTTTCGCCAATCAGTCCACGATCGATCTAGCCACAATTTCTCTAAAGGATTCGGCGCACTTGCAGGAAGAAGACGCCCAGCGCGCCCAGCGCGGCTCCAAGCATAGCCACGCGTCTGACCGCGAGCCGCTTTACACGAGCGAGGACATTGACCCACTGTTACGCCAGTTTAAGGCCATGCCACGCACCGGCGCCTTCGAGCTGAGCCCTGAGTTTCGCTTCGAAGCTTATGACGCCGGCCATATTCTCGGCTCCAGCAGCCTCGCGCTGACCATCACCGAGAACAACCGGAAAACCTTGCTGGTTTTCTCCGGCGACATCGGTCGTTACGACCAGCCGATCCTCAATGATCCCGCCACACCACCGCGTGCCGACGTGCTCCTATGCGAATCCACCTACGGCGACCGCGAGCACGAAGCTGGCGACGCCGCCGTGCTCCTTGCTGACGTCGTCAACCGTGTCGTCAAGCGCGGAGGCTCCATCGTGATTCCGGCTTTCGCCATCGGCCGTACGCAAACGTTCATGTACTACCTCCGACAGCTCGAGGATGAGCAAAGAATTCCTCGCCTGCCCGTCTACGTCGACAGTCCAATGGCGCTCAACGCCACCGATCTCTATGTCAAATACACGGACGACCACGACCTGGATTTCTCGCACTTGGAATCAAGCGGCGACCACGACCCGTTGAATGTCCGTCAATTTCACTTGACCCGGTCGGTCGAAGAATCTAAAGCCATCAACAACATCAAGACTCCGTGCATCATCATTTCAGCTAGTGGCATGGTCACCGGCGGGCGCGTTCTACACCACCTCGCGCAACGATTGCCCGATGCAAGAAACGCCGTCATTCTGGCGGGCTTTCAGGCCGAAGGGACGCGCGGACGCGCGCTGCAAGAGGGCGCCAAGATCATGCATTTGTTCGGTCAGGCAGTGTCGGTCAATGCAGAAATCATCACGCTTGGCCAGTTCTCTGCGCACGCGGGCAAAAGTGAGCTTCTGCGCTGGCTCTCCGGCTTGCACGTGCCTCCTAGAAAAACCTGGCTCACGCACGGCGAACCCGCCGCAGCTCAATCGCTGCAAGCCGCCATCAAGGAGAAATTTCAGTGGGATGTTGCCGTCGCCCGCTACCTCGACACGGTCGAAGTCGGGTGACCGAGAGATTGTTGGCAGGAATTTTTTCGCGGAGGCGAGAAACCTTTCGGGCCCTCCACTCGTCTATCTAACAAGACCACTCGCGGGGTAGGGGGCTAACCACCACAGGGCAACCGACCGTCAGCACCCTACCCCATCTCTCCTGTGCTGTGTTTTCAATGACTTAAGTGATGCGACGTGCCGTGACGTGCTGGGAGATTTAGGCAAATTAGGGCAAAATTAGGCTAAGTTTAGAAGCTCTTTTTTCCTAATTCCCTTCTCGTGTCTTTCTTTCCGCACTGCTGAAGCCACTGTCATAGGTTGGGATTCCAAAAATAAGATGACAGTTCTGTAAAGATTTTTCTCGCGTGAGTTCAGGTCACTTTCTCCCGCAACTCCGCCTTTCTGTTTTCTCCCGAGGCAAATTTGCTCATCTTTAAAAGCCCGTTCACGCGCGGTGTTTTCATCGCATTGAAGGGTGTCACCGAGCCGGCGAAGTATGCCATTACGAGGGGGCAAGCGCCGCCGTTCTTCGTCATGGATGGTTACGATCTTTTTATGGTTCTCAGCGAGGTTATAGACTTAAGAGAATTTCTACGAAGGCGCGTCCGGTTGCTTGCGGAAGAGGGTCGCGTCTGCGTACCATTTGAGTTTGGCAGCGGATGACGAAAGTCATTTGCCATAGTCTTGACACAATACATAGTGAGGGCGTTAACTCTTGGCTGTATTGCTCAGGAGTAAAACATGCGAGCGGCCAAGGTGATAGGTCTCGAAATATTCTTCTCGTTCGTCGGATTTGTCATGTTGTTGGTCATCTCGATCATGCGTGGCGGGGTTAGCGGCGGGGTGAGTGTCGAAACGAGCCACGCGACTGGATTGAGCGCGGTGGTCGGGGGCATCATCGAAGCACTCGTTAGTCCGATCACCTTGCTGGTCATTGTGGTCGCGTTCGTTGCTGCGACGTAGTTAACGCGAAAGACTTCCAAGAGCACTACCACATAGCCAAGTTCAACGATGCATTTCGGGCAGACCGAGGCTTCGAACCTAGCAGTCGAATTTGAAAACGGAATTCAATGGCGGAAGAACCTGAGAACAACCAAAGCGAGAAGCACAAGAAACACGACAATTAGCCACAACTCCCCTTTACTCTCGTCGCCTTCCTTCATTCTGGATTCCATAGGAAACAAACTCCGGCGGGACGGAACCGGGTCACGGCAGCAGACGGATGACCTCCCGATATTCTCAATCTGTTACAGGATGAATAAATATCGGGTAGTTCTCGTATCTTGCGACCACCCAGGGCTGTGTTGCGCCGTCTGGCTCAGCTAGCGGCTGCTCTCTTTAAGTCTTGCTCCGAATTCTTGCCTATCAGTCGCCAAGAAAAATTCAATTACTTGATGTAGGGCCACTAGCTTACCCTCACACCGATGTCGCTCGACGCTGTCGGGCGGCAAAAGTCCGCATTCCGTGGTTGTCGCTTCCGTAAGTTCCAAAACCTGATTCAAAACGGTGTTCCGATAGCGGTGACACCAGACTCCTCCACTTTTGGCAGCATCCCGATCATATTATTTCAGCAAAGGTTCCCGCTCGCGATACGGACTCCACCTGATTGCATGTGGCGTTGCATTCGAGTCCAATTGCGCCGATCGCCCGTCCCCGCGAGCAGAGTTTCCAGAAGACTCGGAAGCCGATTTTAGGTCTCTCCATGATGACTATGGATTGGCAAGACGCACTGCAAGAAGCGATTCATGAGCCCGACCCACAAATAATGGACGAAAAGATTCGCGCTGCGGAAACGGCAATCTTCGCTCGTATCCAAGATTTCTCTTCTCGCCCCGATTCACTTGAAGAACAGGCGCTGTTCGATGCGTTAGGGGCCGTTAGAATCTTGCGAAGCGCTAGACGGCTCTCAAAATAGTGTTGCTGGTAAGCAAGTCTATGAGTCCGCGCTTTGATGTTTTCCAAAAGCAAAACGACCGCTTCATTCAGTGGGTCGGAACCGCTGAAAGCCTAGAAGATTTAGATAAGCTTATCCGAACAAACTCCGTTAACGCATCTCAAGAGGACTACATCATCTTCCGTTCAGCCTATGGAGTCACGGAAGCATTCATGAGGCGATTGTCGGAAGAACAGGTCAGCCTGCCCTTAAGAAGGTCAGCCTGCCCTAAAGAAGGTGACCCTCACTACTCTTTGGAATTTATATCCTTTTTATCGACTTCGATGGTTACGTCCACTTCGGCGCCTTTTTTCAGCTTTGCAGGATTGCCCTTGGCGTCGATCACTTTGTTTTCAATTCTGACTTCGCGGTAGAGGTCGTCCGCCCCTTCAATTTTGATCTCGACCTTTTCTGGGATGTCGTCGCCGATAGCGGGGATAATCTTTTCAACAGTTCCGGGAAGAGTCACGTTCGGTTTCTTCTCTGCATCTTCTCCATCGCCATTGTCGTTTCGAGAAATAAGGCACCTCGCTCTCTTGACCCGGTCCTGTCGGAGGCAGTGTAGCCGGAAGTTTGGAAAAGATACATGATTTGTCGTATCTCTCTTTAAACTACCGCTTCATAAGCTGGTCACTAAGCCGCCCTCCGATCTGGAGTCCCTCATGGCAAGTTGGAACGTGACGTGTCCGCATTGCGGGAAAACGATCCAGCATTCAATGATCGAAGACACGTTCAGAAGCTATTTCTGGCTGGAAAAACCGCAGCTTCCAAAAGAGGGACAATCACTCACGTGCAAGAACTGCGGCAAGAACTCTGTCTATAAGCGGGTCGACTTGATCTATCAGCGGTAATGTTCTTCTCGGCAAATCTTCAATTCATCTCGCGCTTCCCTTCCCTTATTGCGGGTGTTCTCCAAATTCCGATATGCTCTCGCCATGAAGACTATCGTCGCTGTGCTCATCCTCGCTTTCGCGGCACTACCCGGCTCCGCGCAACAAAACGGCGAGTTACCCACTGACGGGAATGGACTGCTCAACGCTTGCGACGCCGTAATTCAAACCGTAGATTCACCAGCGACTATCAACGACGCCAAGGGTCATGAGTTCGCAATGATCACGGAAAGAGTTGGGTGGTGCGTGGGCTATTTACAAGCAGTTATGGATGCGGGCCAGCTAAGGGAGGCCGAATTCGCTAGGTTTTCACAGTCGGGCGTGACTCTCTCCGGCCCAGAGAAAGAAAGACAGACTACGGTGAGATTTATCCGTGGATTTTACTGCATCCCGGGTAATGCAACTATTCTTCAATTGTCACGCGTCGTTGTGAAGTACCTGCGAGACCATCCCGAAAGACTTCACGAGATACCCGGAATATTGGTTCATGCCGCGCTGCATGATGCGTTTCCGTGTCCTGCAACAATGGTGGGCCTGACACCAGAGCAGGACAAATCCAAGTTGCAGCCGTGCCCAGCGAACGACCCATTAGGGCTTATGGCCAAAGAGAAGTGCGCACCCCTGCCACCGAAGAAGTAGATCGATCTTCAAACCTTTGGATGCCTACGCCGATACTCCTCCCTGCAAATCTTCAACTGTTCAACAAACGCACTCGGCGTTGTCGCGACGATCTTTCCGTCGCCAGACAGCCAGCGAAGTTGCTTCCCTTCTTTTATCAGCGCCTCGTCGGACAGCGTTCGGACGAATTCGCGGTATTTCTGCGCGTCATATTCCTGAAAAGCGATTGGACTGAACACGGAGCACTCACGGTGTGGAGTGTAGAGGCGGGAAGATCAAATTCTAACATCTTCGGGAACGAGTAATGGTACGGCACAGAGCTAGATGATGTGGCATTCCGAGTCGCTGCGACGATTCCTCTTAATGGTCTTGAACTCGATTCGGAAGCGTTCGTTACGCGGCTGAGAGCTGAGGCGCGACCTGGTCTTGTCTAAATCACGGACTGGCCTTTCGGGCTAAGGTTTCGCGTGTATGTTGTGAGATTTGTGAAAGCCGTATGGTGGAGGCATGCCTACGGTCCTAACTGGCGAACACGAACAATCCATGCGGGATGTGATTGCGGCTCAAGCTTCGGCGCGCGAAAGGGACAAGTCGAAGGCTGCCGCTCGCATTCTGATCGCAGAAGACCGCAAATCTATGCGCCGTGCGCTTGGTCTTCTGTTTGAACTACATAAGAACTGGCAAGTGTGCGGAGAAGCCGAGGATGCAAATGAGGCCATTCGCAAAGCGCAACAGCTTCACCCTGACCTTATTGTGCTGGATTACAAAATGCACTGCTCGGACGGCCTCCAGGCTGCCAACGGAATCTTAAGGGCACTTCCGGACGTTCCGATCGTAATGTTTACGTTGTACAAGACGGATGAGCTTGAACGTGCCGCGAACCAGATCGGGATTCGCCGCGTTATCGGTAAGGAAGAAGGGGTGCAAGCGCTTCTCCAGGCGATGGAACAACTACTACCGCGTTCGTGACTTAGCGTCTGTTGCGACGCTCTGAATCTGTTTGACACACACTGTATTCCAACTCTATATTGCCACTGACATTCTGAAGTATTCGTTGGCACCCCAGCCGCCCGCGAAGTCTGGTAGGGGATAATGCCTCGAATTCTCATCGCAGAAGACCGCGTCAAAATGCGAAATACTCTGCGTAGCCTCTTTTTGCTTTACAGCAAGTGGGACATTTGTGGCGAAGCAGAAGACGGAGAACAGGCCATTGATGCTGCCGTTGCCTTGCGCCCTGACGTAGTTTTGCTTGATTACAAAATGCCCAAGCGTGACGGAATCGACGCCGCATCCGAAATCAAAAAGAGGCTGCCGAACACGCCCGTCGTGCTCTTCACGCTTTACAAAAATAGCGAGCTAGAGTCCCAAGCTCGAAAAGCTGGCGTAAGAGCAGTCGTAGGAAAAGAAGAGGGCGTCATAAAACTCCTAAGCACGATTCAAGATCAACTTACTCCCTCTTTATCACCACCCGAACCAATTTAAGCTTCGCCCCTTACGCAGACCGCTGAGGGCAATGCCTATTTACCGGAGTCGAAGCATAGTATCGACAGTACGTTGGTTTCATTGACCAAAGACGTTCGCGTTTTTCAGGCTTAAGTGAGTACCTCAGGTCAAAGCGTGTCAGCGGTTTTGGCGCGGAGTTCAAACTGCTGACGACGCCCGACCCGCTGGTACTCGGGGGCCTCAGGCTGTCTGCAGTCGGCTGGGAGGGCGAACGCGTCCGGCAGCCTTCGCGTTCTTTACCTCGCGCAAAAGTTCGTTCTTGGCGGCTAATTCCAACCATCAGCTTCTAAGCCTATGTATTTCGCGAAGTACTTGACACCAGCGCATAGGCGGGAGCAGATTCAGGGAACGGAATTCCATCCCCGCGAACCGAATGCTATATAGCAGGAGACCAGATATGATCGACGTCTGGATGGTAGAGTCTCCGAACAAGACTCGCGTAACGTTTGTTGTCCGTGGCGATGATCAATCAGGTTTCGTGTATTCCGTACACTCAGCGGAAACCGAATTGTTCAAGACTAAGACATTGGTTCAACGCCTGACCCGCGCTGAAGTCGAAAGAATGTTCGCTGAAGATGTAGCTAGGGCTTGCGGAATCAATCCATGCTCCGAATCGGCAGTGCCCTCGCTGTTGCTCCGTTAAAATGCCGCTTATTTCATCGGCGGAAAATCTAGTCGCGTGGCGCATTCTTCACAAAGAAGCACGCCGTAAACCGTAGCATCATGTTGCGCCACATGGCCGCAACGCAGACGGATATATCCGTCACCGAGCGGCATCGGGTTGCCTTGAACTGGAATGTGATACAGCGTCAGTGGGGCATCGTGCTTACCACAGCCCTCGACTTCTTTTGTCATTTTGGCGCGGTCGGTTTGGGTGGGGTGAACCGCCCTTAATTGCCGCAGGATATCACTGCCGGCTCCGCTACAACAGAGGTATTTCATCGTTCGAACGCGGTGGTAGCAGTGCGTCAACTCGTTCGAGCAACTTAGGAAGTCCGTCAACCTTCGAGATAAAATCCACGCCAAGAAACCCGCTGAGAGAATCGGCATGCAGATCGGTGTACATCGAAAATAAAATGATCGGGGTTTCCGGCAGAGTATTTCTCAAGATTGTCGCCACTTCCACCCCATTCAAGCCGGGCATAGCAAGGTCGAGTAGTATCAAGTTGGGTTTTGTTTGTTTGGCTAGTTCAATAGCCTCAACGCCGTCCACGGCTTCTTGCACTACAAGGTCCGCGTGACGTCGCTCTAGCAAGAATCTGACCGACCGACGCATGGACGCCCGGTCGTCAGCAATTAGAATAGTCTTCGGCACGACCCATTAGTTTGATCTCGTGCTTAGGCCCATTCAATTAGGACAAATCCGTAGTACGCGGGTTCTTCCCGTCGCCGGACAGCCACCGCATTTGCTTCCCTTCCCTGATGAGGGCTTCGTCGGATAGCGTTCGGACGAACTCGCGGTATTTTTGCGCATCAAAATCTTGGAAAGCGATGGGGCTGAACACGGAACCACTCCGGGGTTTGTGGAGTGTAGAGGTCGGAAAACAATTCTAACACGGTGTTGATTAGCCGGACCGCGTACGCCTGGCCCGAAGGCGCGTCACTCCAAATTCAAGAGATCAGCGGAATTGTTGCCTCGACCACCGTGCCCGGTTCACACCGCGACAATCTCAAATCGCCACCGAATGGCCGGATGCGCTCACGCATACCTGCGATACCGACGCCGATAACCTTGTTTTCGGTTGGCTCACCGTTAGCGGGAAACCCTTTGCCGTAATCCCTAATCCGAACCACCACCTGCTTATCTTGCTCGTGCAGTTCGACCGTCGCCCGGTCTGAGCAGGCGTGCCGGAACACGTTGGTCAGGGACTCCTGCACGATTCGGAAAATTGCTGTCTCTATGTCCGTGCCAAGACGCGGGAATGTGTTCGGTTGAATCTTTAATTCGATTCCGATACCACTCCGCTGTGCCAGCCCATCAATGAACCACTTTAGCGCCGCAGTTAGTCCAATTTCATCAAGCAGCGGCGGATGTAGAAGATAAGCAAGATTACGCACCCACTTCACCGCAGAATCGGCAAGTTCAATTGCTTCGCCATTCTTGGTCTTATCCACGAACATTTTAATGGCGAGTAGTTGTTGTCCTAGATCATCGTGAAGTTCTCTCGCTATTCGGCGTCGCTCCAAATCCTGAGCGTGCAAGACTTGTGCCGACAGCCTATTGGGAATTTGCGATCCCGCCTATTCTGTACAAGTATGTTCGTCCTGAGCGGATACAAGTGATTGAGAACTGTCGGGTTCGATTTAGCCAACGAGCAGTATTTGAGGACGAACGCGAGCTTCAGCCTGGCTACTCTTCCTTTGGTACCGAAGAAGAAATCTTACGGTTCGTAATTTCGAAAGGAATTCAGCTTGACCGGCGAATACCTCCGAATATATTGGCTAAGCTGATTGCCGAACACCCTGGCCATCAGGAAAAGGCTAAGCAAATTGCTGAGCGGAACATTAAGAGCATTGACCACCTTGGGATTTTCTGTCTAACAGAGGCACCCGATAATGAAAGAATGTGGGCGGAATATGGTGATAACAGCAAGGGTTTTGTTCTAGCATTTGATACAACGCACGCGAGCTTTGCTCAACTGAGGACACCAGGAACGTTTGGCAAAGTCGTGTACAATGACGAACCCTTCGGAACGGTTCTTGGCGCTCTAGAACGTGAAGGTGCGGGTGGATTATTTCGCAAAAGGAAAAAATATGATTTCGAGGCTGAGTGGCGTAGTATTCGCCTACTCAAAAGGCTAGAGAAATTCCCCGGAGACGTGTACCTCTCGCGATTCGATCCCGCTGGCCTGCGAGAAATAATCATACGGAGTGGATGCCCCGCAGAGGCGGAAATACTGCAGATCATCAGCAAAGACAAGCGGTATCGACAGGTTTCTGTGACGATTCAGGAGCCACATCCAATCGAGACTTGAGCATGTGAGTGTCAAGTCGAAAGTGAAAGGCCGAATCTGCACCGATCCGGGCCGACTCCCCCTGTGATCTAGCGACCGTTGAGTAGGTCCAAGCTAACCGAGAAGTTTTGACGCAGCGATTGTCCGCCTCGATTCTTCAGCACTGCGATCAAGGGTTGCTTAATCGGGCGCTCATCACTGTAGAACCACTATGTATTCGGCAAACCGAATCCCGGCCGAGAGTGGCAATACGATTTCTTCCAGACGAAGATAGACCCGGCGACGAAGAATTACGTTTGTGAAGACCAGTTCTTCAACGATTCAGCCCGAGAAATTGGATACGAAAGTTACGCTCTCGCCGCTGAACGAACGTACCACGTGGGAACAATGGACTTCATTTGCAATCTCCCATTGGTCGCCTCACATCCACGAGCGCCTTTCATGTGATGCAAGTCAAATCAAAATCGACCGAGCACGCGGGGCGCGATCTTCATCGGTCGCGCCTCGATAATCAGGACCTATCGCCTCCCTTAGGAACTGAGTGAGGTGTCCGGGGCGGAGTGGTTCGCTCCCATTGCCGACGACAAGCCTTTCTTGAGCCGCTGTAATTCGGCCGTCGGAACTTTAAAGTCTACGGAGCCGCAGTCCAGACAGATGAGAGCGCTCTGGCAGGCGTAGACTGGGCTTTGCTCCAGATTCGCCATGCGTGGAAAACAAGCGCTCAATTCAGCTTCGAACGCTTCCTGATTCTTCGAATGGCAGTACTTGCAAGACACTTTTAGCCCTCCCAAAATAAACAGGCCGGCGTGATGTGACGGGCGGGGTGGTTGCCAGAAGTGCAAGCAGACTATCACATTGAACTTCTCTTGAATACATGCGACTGAATACCTATGACGCGGCCAAGACCCGTGCCCTGGACCTAGGTCCTTACGCTCTGGCAATTTTGCTAGTTCTCACAGACGAATACGGAGAGTAGCAAGTGTAAGTTGCCCTTATTACGCCCAGCATGCTCTCGTTCCAGGTCTTCGAAAAGCAATTCTCGGGAAATTTGTTGGGCCAGTCTATCTCGCGTCCTCGTCGAACGGGATTGTCAAAATGCGTAGACTACGGGTACTTCTGGCGGATGACCACCCGAGCGTGCTTCGGATGGTGGAAAATATCTTAAAGCCCACGTTTGAGGTCGTCGGCAAGGTGGCTGACGGCAAGTCTCTGTTGGAGGCTGCTGGGAAGTTAGATCCTGATCTTATCGTCACTGATATTTCCATGCCCATTCTGAATGGCATCGAAGCAGTCAAGAATTTGAAGGAATCTGGCAGTCGGGCAAAGATCGTTTTCTTAACGATTCATGCTGACTTTGAGTTCGTAAGGGCTTGCTTTGAGGCAGGTGCCTCTGGATATGTCGTGAAGCCACAAATGGATACCGACCTCTTGTTTGCCATTCGAGCGGTTCTCGCGGAGCACAGCTTCACCTCTCGAAATCTCGCGCACCCAAACTAGAGTCTCGGCTTGCGATTGGGAGGGTTATCCAGTTTGAAGGAAGTCCAACATGAACGATTTGCAGCGCAATCGTGCCCCTGCAGGCCCCTATCGGAGGAGCCTGCTAAACAGCGCGCCGTCTCTGATGAAACGCTCATGAAGAGCGAAATCGGCCGTCGCCAAGAAACGAACAAATCGGGCGCGGTCTCGATCGCGCTTACCGACGACCGGGGTCTCCGCTTGCCCAGCCAAGGGTGTATCCCGTTGGCGTTGTCACGTTTCGATTCATTTCGTCTGCAACCGCGCCCACAAAAATGTTTTCTTTGAGCACGGGGTCTCGTTGGTAGAACGCAACTTCGAGGTCTTGCGCAAGGATCATAACTTGTACTTTCATGGCGTGCGGCACGTTGGCTTCGGGAACATGTCCGCCGGGTTCTTCAAACATTTTTGTAATTGCGTTGACTCTACGGCGCAGGACGTCAGCGATCAGCTTATATTCGTCGTTCGTCATGTGGAGATACCTCCCCGGTCATTCGACTCTAGCTCATGCGAAGCTCGTAGAGAGTAGTACTGTCGTCCACACGTTAATCCCAGACGATGTTGTTCCCGGAATCTCGCCGTTCTTAGTGCTGAGCGGCAAACGGCCATGCTGACAATAACTGAGTGGGCGCGGCTCAGATTGGGTCGCCTAAACACCTCCGAAAAACGTGCCCATGCTCCGATAACGTTTCTATTGATGTGGAGTCTGAATAGATATGGGGACAGAGTTTAAGCACCCATGAATGACGCCAAGTCACAACCAGCGATCTCGAACGATGAACTGGAGATTCGCAAGCTTATCGAGCAATGGGCCAAAGCGGTGCGCGAAGAAAACCGGGCGGCCATTCGTGCTGACCATGACCCAAACATTTTGATGTTCGATGTACCGCCCCCGTTCTTATCGCGGGGTTTGGATGATTACATGACGACCTGGGAGAAGTTTTTCTCGTCATCTGAAAGACCTGTGGCTTTTGCTTTTCACGATGTGCAGGTAACTTGTGGCCAGGAAGTTGCCTTCGCTACGGCAATCGGGCGGTGCGTTAACGTCGATACGAGCGGCAAACGCGAACCTCTCGAATTTCGGTTGACCATGGGTCTACGCAAAATTGACGGCAGGTGGCGCGTCACGCACGAACATCATTCGCTGCCTGCCACGTAAAATCGCATTGAAGGACAAGTTGCATCGCTAAACATAAGTGCTTCCCCGGCTACGCACCAATCGTGCCGCTATCTACCCGTGCATTTGAGTCGGTTTGAGCGATTCAACAAGCTCACGATGCAGGGCGATAATCTCGCTTTCCGTCTCCTCGATTTCTTGGAACTCTGCGTAGCTCGTCACTTCCTTTTCAAGTGCGACCGCCTGCTTAGTGTTCAGTTCCTTTAGCTTGGCAAGAATCTCTTTCTGTGTCGCCGTAAGCTCCATTTCTTCCCCTCGTTCGATGTCATCGACGCGGCGCGGTCAGCGGTCTAACGGCCTGCTCTACGTCCAGTTCAACCGGTCGTGGCACTTACGGCAATCTGTTCGAGGGACTGTTTTCGGGTACCAGTGGGGACAGGTTTCGCGTTTCCCTCAACCCTGTCCGTTTTGTGGAGGTAGAAATCCGCCGTAATGAACAGATTTCCTTTCAAGGCAGCGTACGAGAATGCGGAACGAGTTCTAGGGCATTCGGAATAGTATGTGTACTAATTATCGGAATTATAGGTACTTATCACCCCAAATGATATTGTCATATCACGGTGAGTGAGCGAGACCCTTCTTCTAGCAGGTGAGAAGGGGAAATTCTCACTCGGTTTAATTTAGCAATCACCAGTCTGCATAGCGCACGCCGCATGGACAAGAATACCCGTCGCGGTTGATTTGCAAGTCCTCCCTCCAGGTTAGGTTGGACACCTGAGAACTTGGCGCGGTTTGCGCCGGCGGGTTCTTCGTGTCTCGCCGATCCGGAATTCCAACATCTGCTGGTCTGCCGTCATCGCGACGGCTCGCGTGTTCTCTCAAAACGAAATTCACTCACGGGCACGCGAGAAGGTTCGCTCATGCCCATCCAGAAGTCTTCCAATTATTTTCGTTCTCGTTTTCCAGATCGGGCGTTCTTGCTGCGCTCTTGTCCAACTGCGGGGGTGCGGTGATGCCCGTAAAGCGTCGAAAGTTGGCGTCACCTGTGGCTATAGTAGTTACCCCGGTGGAGCAGATTGCACCCCGGGCCTTCACAATTCGACAAGCCGCAGCCTACCTAAATGTATCCGTTTGGGCCATTCGTGATTTGCTGCGTCGCGGAGAGATTAAACGAGTCCCTCTCCCAGGAAAGAAATTCCTGATCGACAGAACTGATTTGGATGTGTACTTCGAAGCTTTGAAAAAAGCTGCCTAGGCAATCAGGAGCCGCGACTTTCGATCTTCTTTTTTGATGCGGTCGCGATTCATCTCTGCGACATCCATTTTCTGTTTGATTGATTCGTTCCGGGTGCGTGAGTACCCGAGAAACGTTTTGGTGTTCGAATGCCCTGTGATCGCCATGATCTCGGCGTCCGACATGCCGGATTCCCGGTAAAATACCACCGCGCTCGCTCGCAAGCAGTGAGGCGTCGGGCCAACGTAGTGCCACTGCATTGGAATTCCGCCCTTGCAGTTCGGACATGCAATAGCCGGGCTATCATCTCCCGGTGCCGCCGCATCCCTAACCGCACGGCATTGGCTGCACTGCCATGTGGTCTTGCCAAAACCAAGTTTCAACATCGCCTTTCTCAACGCCTTCTCAAACATTTTTTGGGACACCAATTCGAACACCGGACCCTCCGCCTTCTGTGCCGCGCGGAGCGCCACCACGACTTCTTTGTGCAGACTCTTAGGCATGCCGTTGCTGGTCTTGTTGATGTCAGGATTCGGAGTAAAGACTCCAGCATCGAGATCGAATTGGCTCCAAGTGGTCCGCATCGTTTCCTCGATACGAACGCCCTGGTAGAACAAAAATTTCAGAAGAGTGCGAAATTCCTTGTTGGTGTCTTTGTCGTCGTGGAACTGCTCCTCCAGCAGCGTATCGAACTGCTCCTTGGCCAGGAATTCTTCCCGAGCGCGAGGTGCCTTCGGAACGTAGATACTAGGAGCGGCCGAGATTCGCTTTTGGTCCACCGCTATTCGAAGCATGTGTCGCAAAACTTTCGCCGAGTTGGCGATAGTCGCATCGGACACGCCCTCTTTACGCCGAGCCATCACAAAATTCTTTTCCCAATCCTCTCCTGTAATCGTAGCTACCTTCCTGCTTTCGTCCTTCTCGGCACCCTTCACAAAACCAAAGAACTCGTCCAGCTTGGTAAGACCCTTCAGCGATTCATCCCCGTTGCTCAAAACTTCGAGAGAGCGGCTCTTTTTGACTCTATGCGCGTGCAGCAGGCTTTCGCGGATATCCCCGTAGCGCAGAGATTTCTCGCCTACAGGGCCGTTGCCTTGCTGCGCACGCCCAAGCCGGATCGCCAGCAGGCCCCGCGCTTCCTTCTCAGTCCTGGCATTGGTGGGTTCCCGGTGTTGTTGGCCGGCCCGATCGTAGTATTGGATGTAGAACTTAGAGACCGTCTTGACCGTGCCGTCAGGCGTGCGATAGGTGGGTTGGTAAACCCGACCGTGGCCGTACTTTCCGCGTTTCCTCATTGGCTGGGAGCCTCCTGGGCCGCTTTCCCAAAATTAGGGCAAAAATTAGGAAAAGTCAAGAGAAATCCACGCCAAATTAACTGTTTTGGGAGACCGTCAGTTCCCTACCCCATCTCTCCTGTGCAGCGAACTAAAGCCAGCATTTACAATTATTTACAGTTTCGGCGGTTCGGTGTCAGACTCACGCGGCCAATCGAGCCAGCAAACCGCGCACATCGCCCCCAGCCGTTAGACCAGCTTCTGCCCCACTCAATTTCTTCTAAATTCCGTGCCTAGCGGGCTAGTTTCCTAAAGCGCGCTTCCGCGGCAGCCAATGTTTCTTCTTTTTTACAAAAGGTGAACCGTACTTGTAGGCTTCCGTCTTGCGGATTGTTGTAAAAGCTGGATCCCGGCACGCAGGCCACTCCGATTTCCTCTACCAGGTACTTCGCGAATGCCACATCTTTCGTCGGCGAAGCAAATCGCGGATCGTCGGCGGGAAATCGGAACCGCGAAATATCTGTCATGATGTAGTACGCGCCGCGGGGCTTATATACGGTGAATCCAGCACTATCCAGAATTTTCAGCAATCGCTCACGCTTCTTCAGATAGGTTGCCGCCAAGTTGTCGTAGTACTCCCGCGGCGAACGCAACGCACTCGCTCCCGCCTGTTGCAAAGGTGCCGCCGCACCCACGGTCAGAAAATCATGGACCTTGCGAATCGCCTGGGTTGTTTCCGGCGGAGCCAGCGCCCATCCGACTCGCCATCCGGTTACGCTGTAGGTCTTCGACATTCCGTTGATGACGATAGTACGGTCGCGCATGCCGTCAATCCGCGCCATCGAAATGTGCTCCGTGCCGTCGTACAAAATGTGCTCGTAAATTTCGTCCGTAACGCAATAGGCATTCCACCGAACACAGAGATTACGAATGAACTCGAGTTCGCTCCGGGTGAACACTTTCCCGGTCGGATTATTCGGCGTGTTCAGGATGATCGCTTTGGTGTTTGCGCCAAAGGCCGCCGCCAACTCGTCGTGATCGAACGACCAATCCGGATTCTTCGCCGAAGGCGGCTGCATCCTCACAAATCGCGGCGACGCTCCCGACAAAATCGCGTCGGGCCCGTAATTTTCATAAAACGGCTCGAACACCACGATTTCATCGCCCGGATTGATGATGGCCATCATGGCGGACATCATGGCTTCCGTGGACCCGCAGCAAATGGTGATTTCACGTTCCGGGTCGTACCGCACGCTCTGCGTGCGCTCAAACTTTTCGACGATCACGTCGCGCAGCGCCTTCGCGCCCCTGGTGATCGCGTACTGGTTGATGTCGTCGGAAATCGCCTGCCGTGCTGCCTCTTTGATTTCCTCTGGAGCTGCAAAATCTGGAAAACCCTGCGACAAATTCACGGCGCTGTGCTTTATCGCCAGACGCGTCATCTCGCGGATTACCGATTCGGTGAACTGCTCCGCCTTCGCGGAAATCATGCGGCGAGAAATCTCCGCCATCGAGGATTCAGGGGAACTCATTTTTCTCCGTGGAATGCCGTATGCGGACGTCAGCGTCCCTGCCGGGCATCGGGCCTGGCGCTCACCAATCCCGAACGAGTAGCAGCCTGGCTGCTGGCTCCCGTCGGAGCCGCAGGATAAATCATCCGGTACACGGCCGCGTTACGCAACACGATTTGCACGTATTCCCTGGTCTGGGAAAAAGGAATGGACTCGACCAGCTCCGGGATTTCCTCGTAGCTACGTTCCGCCTTCCACAAAGCAATGCGATCTTCGCCCGCGTTGTAGGCCGCCAACGCGAACTCGGGCGTGCCCGTCAGGTCTACCAATCCCTTGAAATAGTACGTCCCGAGCTCGATATTGTAGTTGGCATCGAACAATTTGCTCTTGGCGTACTTCACCCGGCGCTGCTTCGCCATCAGCTTTGCTGTCTTTGGCAGCAGCTGCATCAAGCCGTATGCGTTCGCATACGACACCACGTCCGCCTGAAAGGTCGACTCTTGTCGAATCAGTCCGGCCACAATCATCGGATCCAACCCGTTCTTCTCGGATTCGCGCCGCAACTGCGCTTCATACGGCAACGGGTACAGGGCCCTCCACACGTTCAACGGCAACTCATTAAATTTGCGCGAATCGAAACTCGGCACCGCCAGCCGTGCATAGGCCATTCCGGTCCCGAAATGTCCCTGATCGAACGCTGCCCGCGCCGCTTCGACCATGAAACGCGGCGAACCCGTGGCGAAAAAGGCATTTTTCAATTCCAGTTCAGCCGAACCATCGAACGCAATCGACCTTAACGCCTGCGCTTTCATCCACCGTTCGCTCGCCGAAGCCGGGACGGGCTCCTCAAACGGCCGCAAGGGTGTTGGCGGCGGAATCCTATCCAAGAATTCCGCTGGATTTTCTTCGCCCGGCCCCAACTTCGCCAGCCGGTCGGAAGCCGCCATTCCAAAATACGTCTGCGGGAACCTGGTTACCGCCTTTTCATAAAAGCTCCGCGCGTGCGCCGGGTTTCCGCCGCGTTCCGCCAGCTTGCCCAGCCAATAAAGCGCGTCCACCGCATCGGCCGACACTGGATACTTCAGCAAAAACGCTTGCAGCTTCTCGTCGGCGTCGGGCTGCTTGGTCAGGTAAGCCACCCAGGCCACGCGCCATTCCGCGTTATAGTCGTTCTTTCCGCTCGGAAAAACTTCCAGCACCTTCTGGTAGTAGCTGGCCGCCTTTGGCCGGTCCAGCAACACCCAGTAGTAGTTCCCCGCTTGCATGTAAGCTTCTTCCGCCCATTTGCTGTCCGGATATTTCCGAGTCAGCTGATCGATCGTCGCGAACATCGCCGTTTCGTTCTTTGCAGAACGTTGGAGTTGCGACAACGCAAACATTCGCTCTGCATCCACTTCCGGGTCGGGCGTCACCAATCCCGAAAGCAAGCTCATCGAGCTCTTGAGCTGCACTTTGCACTGCGCAACGCGCAGTTGCGCGCGTTGGCGCGCCGGATTTGCCGCGTCTCTGAGCATCCCACTCAGTTTGTCGAATTCCACCCGCGCATCTCTCCACTTGCGCGAATCAAAAAAGATCTGCGCCCGCTGCTCCTGCATCTCTGCTGTGCCGTAGGGAAATTCGCTGCGCAACGACTTCTGCAGCGACTGCAGCGCCGCACCCGCCGCTTTCGCTTCGTCGGAAAGCGGATACTTATAAAAAATTGTCTGGTAGTCCTTCACGGCGCGCACCGTCTGCCCAGCTGCTTGATATACGTGGGCGCGATCCAAAAGCAGCGCCGGCTTCGTGGCCGCCGCAGAATAACCCGCAAGCGGATCGATGGCGTCCTGTGGCCGCCCGGCTTCGAGCGAAGCTGCCGCCAAGACATCCAGCACCTGTTCCTTGATTGCGGTGTTCGGATAGTCGCGCAGCAAAGCTTGCAGGTCGGCCAGAGCTTCGCCATTACGTTTCAGTGCGCGCTTGCTCTGGAGGCTCCAGAACAGAACGTACTCGCGCAGCACAACTTCGTTCTTGGCCTTCGCCAGCCAGATCAGGGCTTGCTGGGCTTTGTTCTTTTGATAATCGTCGTAGCCGAGCGCCAGCGCGGCACGCGCCCCCCAAGCGTCCGCGGCGTGTTGGCCCGAAAACACCGCAAGCCTTTCATAGGCGCCGGGCCCGGCGTTATGGAGATTGCGCGCCAGCTCAGACAATTCCTTTTGGGTTGCGGCATCGTCCGGCGAGGCAGTGATAGCCTCCGGCGTCGTGGTACTCGGTTGGCATCCCGCGCGGCAAGGAGCCGATTTGGGCCGGCTCTTTTTCTTGCGCGTCGCCTGGGCTGCCGCATCGTCCGCCGCAAAGCCAAACACCAGCAGCGCCAAAACGATCGCCACCATGCAACGGTAATTTGGTTGTCGAGAGGATTTGCGCGAATGTGCGGTTGGAACTCTCACTGCCAAAACAACATGGTTAGTGGCGAACGGCAGCAGCGTAAGGATATTCGCCCAGCGCCGCGGCGTCTCCCTCCGCCAAAATTTCCACCATCCATCGGTAAAAGTAGTCCACAGGATGGTCCATGATGGGTTTGAAGCGGCGGTCGTATTCGCGATGAGCTTTCTCAATGTCGTCTTTCAATCGAAGGCAGATGTCTCTGTTTTCCCGGCCTAGCCGAACCTGGTCCGGTCTCAACATTTTAATATCCTGCATGGAGACTTTTGCCACACGATTTGCGCGCCGGTGCAACTCTTGTTCCTCAGGCGTTAACCGGTTGACGTCAAACGCATCCGCTCCGCTTTCCGCCATAGCGGCTGGTTCGGGCACCGCTGCAGTCGAAACGCCCTCGCTGAACATCGCCTGGGCCATCGGTTCCGGCACGCCGACCGTCGGCCTGACCTGCTCCGGGCTCGCTGGCGGCGCCTCCACGGCGATCGCGGCAGTCAGCCTTGAAATCTCCGCTTCCAAAGGTGATCGTGCACCGGTGTGGAGGGTAACTGCAATGAATCTGGACAACACTTCGAGGGCGGCCGTAAGCGACGCCGCGCTGGTTTGCGCGCGCAGCAGCGGGGGCAATGCGTTGGTCGGCTTGTTGCTGCTACACGCTGCAACGACATCGGCTACAGCATGGTGCAGTTCGTCTGAATTCCGCTGCATCCGCTCCAAGTTGTCCCGGAGCGCCCGCACCACTGCCTGTTCTACCGCGTTTGGTTCGTTGGACATGACAAAAGGAGGCAGCCCGGCCGTCACATCGGCACACACGCCGCCCTCATTTTCATTCTGTGGCTCCCTAGCATCCCCGTCAACCAAACTGCGGCCCCCCTGTGCCTAAACTGGTTATGAACTTAACGTCCGATCCGGGCTAGACCCAGCCACCCCTAAAGAGAGCCCCAGCGAGGATGCTGTCTAGGACCTTTCTCCCGCTTTGGACGGGATATGTCAAATTGTAATAGGAAATGAAATTAGCGGAGGCCGAGGAATCGGAATTCTGCCAATAACACGAAACGGATTGCTCTCTAGAAGGCCAGACAGATTTACTCAAGCTTACCGCGTGTGGTGGTCAGCCCCATGGATGTGCCAATGATCGACAACAAAAGAGATCACTGATTGGATTTCGGCCAACCTGGAACACCCACCCGCCTGCGACTGGTCGGCGCGACAGTAATCGCACTTCTCCCGCTGGCCGCCCATGGCGGCACGCCGGGGGAACCACTCTGTTGTGCGCAAATCGGCGGCCTCACCATTGCGACGTTTATTGCCTTGCTTCTGGTGCCGGTCATATCCGCCATCTTGGTGCTCTACCTGAAGTGGGTGAAATGGCAAACCATCAACGCAACAGAACACGACACGGCGGAAATCGCACCGCTATCAGTTCCCTAAAATGCTCGGGCCGCCACAGGAGGAGACGACTAATGTCATGCAGCGGCTTCTTCATCGGGAGATATGCAATGAGTGCTTGCCCGCCGCGTCCCTTCGCCAGATAATCGGCACAGTTTCGTCCTCGACTAAGAGTGGATTCGGGGGGCCACTCCGCCATGAAGCTTTGCGCGAAGCGTTCCTATTCCATAGGTTCGGTACAGCGTTGTCTGCAAGTCCTGAGGCTGTTCGGCCGGACTGCGAACGGACTCATGCCCGCCGAAGTAGCGAAACTTTCCGGATTGCCAACCAGTACGGTGTACCGCTTTCTTGCCAACCTGGAAAGCGCTGGATTTCTAACGTGCAGCGACGGCGGGAAGTACTACCTCGATGTGGCTTGTTTTTCCACCGGACAGTTCGCACTGTCGCACCTGGACATCCGGCGTTTGAGTCTGCCTTATCTCAAAGCGCTCAATGAACACACTCGCGAAACCGTCCACCTGCTGGTAAGGCAGGGGCTACGCGCGGTGTACGTGGAGAAGCTCGAATCCCCGCAGCTTCCCAATACCGTCTCTCGAATCGGAATTTCGGTGCCGCTATACTGCACTGCCGTTGGAAAAGTTCTTCTGGCTTGCCTGCCGCCGGACGACTTGGCGCAGGTATTGCGTCAGATTGAACCGCGGTCGCGCACGTCGCACACAATCAGTACGACCGAGGAGTTGCAGAAACAGCTAGAACGCGTGCGCAGATGCGGTTATTCGTTCGACCTGGAAGAAAATGAACCGCATATTCGGTGTGTTGCGGCGCCAATTTGGGATCACTCCGGAAACGTGGACGCCAGTCTCAGTGTCAGCGGGCCGGCCAAACGAATGCCCATGACGCGGATGAGAGAACTTGCGCCCGTGGTTCAGGAAGCGGGCATCCGAATCTCCCGAGAACTTGGTTATCGGGGGCCAGTCGGCCCTGACGCGGACTGGAGGGCTTGCGGGCCGTCCGAGGAGCCGCGCCCTTCGCAAAAATTAGTGCTAGGCGAAACGATCCAGTAGTGGCTCGATCGTCGCGCGGTAGTGCTGCAAGGATCGAGGCGGAAACAGCCGCGAGCGTTTCATGATTAATTTTCTGGTGCCGAGAAAACGGAGGAAGGTTGCGACCGTCGCCAGCATCCCTCTGTTCCTCGGGCTGCTTGGCCAGGCCTCTGGCGCGCATCCGATCCGGTTTGAGTCATGGCCAACACAGGGCGACGAAGCCGAAGCGCACCTAAATCGGGGGTTGCAGCTGGCACAGACTGGGCAGTTAACAGCCGCGGAGAATGAGCTTCGCCAAGCCGTGCGGCTGAAACCGGACGATGCGGAAATTTTGTCCAGCCTTGCCACGGTGTTTGCGATCGAAAGGAAATTCGAGGAATCCACGCCCTTGTTTGAGCGGGCGCTGAAATTGAACCCCGGCGATTTGCGTTCCCGCAGACACTTGGCCGCCAATCTGTACCAACAGCATCGTTACGCCGAAGCCGGCCAAAATCTAAGAATTGTGTTGAAGAGTGAGCCGGCTGACCCGCAAGCCAGGATGCTGCTAGGGCTGATTTCGGAGGCCACTGGCGATGATGCGACCGCAGTAACAATGCTCGCGTCGTTCCCTGCATTGGCACGCGAGCAGCCTGACGCCGCGGTGGCCCTGGCAAAATCCTACTATCGCACGGGAGATGGTGCGAGGGCGGCCGCTATTCTTGAGGCCCTGGCGAATGGCCCATTGGGCCCGCAGGGCGCGTTGCTCGGCGCGCAGGTAGCCGACGAAATGCGGGACTATGCCGCCGCTGCAAAGCTACTGAACGCGATTCCGGCAGAGTCGCCGCATCACGGCACGGCCTTGTACCGCCTTGCCGCGGTGAAATTTCATGCCAAGCAATACGAAGAGTGCGACAAAATTCTCCAGCGGCTGATTAGCGCCGGGAAAGAAACTGACGAAACTCTCCGGTTGCTGGGCTGGTGCTACCACAAGAGGAAGTTGGACGAGGATGCGATTCGTACTTTTCGCCAGGCGGTGCAGTTCAAGCCAACCGAGGAACGAAACTATTTGGACCTGGGAATGCTGTTATTGGAACAGAGGAAATTCACAGCGGCACGGGAACTCGCCGATCGAACTGTGAACGCGTTTCCCAACTCCGCCAATGCTCTTGCGCTGCTAGGCTCGGTGGAATTCGCGACGGAACGGTTCACCGACGCGGTGGAAAGCTATTCCCGTGCGCTCGAACTTGACCGGAATGATGCAGAAGTGGTTCGTCGCCTTGCCAAGGCTCAGGCCGCTGCAGGAATGACCGACCAAGCGAAAGCGACGTTGCAGGAGGCGATCCAGCGCTTCCCGAAAAAAGCCCCTTTCGAAGTCGAGCTTGCCGGAGTCCTGTTAAAGGAAAATGATTGGAATCCCAGCTCGCAAACGCAAGCCAAACAATTGCTGCAGGCCGCAGCAAAGCATGATCCGCTGATGACCGAAGCACAGTTGCAGTTGGGTGAACTGGCCCTCCGCCAAGGAAAAACGGACCTGGCGGTGTCACACCTGGAAAGCGCGGTGAAGATCGCTCCAGACAGCGCACGCGCTCATTTCGCGCTGGCCCGTGCTTATCGCAGGGCCGGGCGCCTGGAAGATGCGGCCAGAGAAACCTCCCTCTACGAAAAGCTGAAACAAGAGGACGCCATCGAGGCGCCTGGGCCTGCCTCGGATGCGGCTTCGAGTGAGTAAATCTTCCCCGGCGAGCGGACTCGCAAGGGTGTTGAGAGTCCTGCTGGCCGTTTCTTTCGTCGCGCTGCTATCCACGGTGGGCTTCAGCCGCATCCGCGATTCAGAACGTGTGTACTCGCCGCTGCAGAACGATCAAGCTTTTGCGGATGTGACGGAGGCGGCTGGAATATCTTGGCGGCATTTCTCCGGCGAATCTTCGGACCGCTTTCTAATCGAAACCATGGGTGGAGGCGTATCATTCCTTGATTTTGATGGCGACGGCTTGCTGGATGTTTTCTTTGTGAATGGAGGAGAAACGCCGCACGGAAAGAGCAGTTCGCCGGTTCGGAATGCGTTGTACCGGAATCTCGGCAATGGAAAATTCGAGGATGTCGCGGCGAAAGCCGGAGTCGATCGAATTCCCAGTTACGGAATGGGCGTCGCCGTAGCTGACTTTGATAACGACGGATTCCCGGATCTCTATATAACCGGTTTCCCTTCGAGCGCATTATTCCACAACAACGGCGACGGAACCTTTTCAGACGTAACCAAGCAAGCTGGAGTAGCGAACCGGGACCGCTGGGCGGCAAGCGCAGCGTGGTTTGATTTCGACCGAGACGGCCTTCTGGACCTGGTCGTAACAAACTACGCGCAATTTTCGTTCGCCGACGAAAAGAAATGTGCGATCAACGGTCAGCGGGCTTATTGCGCGCAGACTTCCTATGCCGGGATGCCGCTAACCCTCTTTCACAACGACGGAAACGGGCGCTTTACGGACGTCAGTGCGCATTCCGGAGTGGTCAAGCTTGTTGGCCGTGCCTTGGGCGTGGTGGCCATCGACGTCAATGATGACGGATGGACGGACCTGTTTGTAGCGCGCGACGCTTCGTCAAATCTTCTGTTGATCAACCAAAAGGATGGTACGTTCCGAGACTTAGCCTCGGACGCCGAAGTCGCCTATGACTCGGCAGGAGCGGCAAAAGCAGGCATGGGTGTCGACGTAGGTGACGTGAACGCGGATGGTCGGCCCGATTTCGTAGTCACCAATTTCAACGACCAGTACCACTCTTTGCTCGTGGGCACCAATTCCCTGTGGTATCAAGACCAGACGATGGAGTCGGGATTGGCCCGGCATTCAAAGAAGTTTGTGGGTTGGGGCGTGCACTATATCGACTTCGACGATGATGGGAACCTCGATCTGTTGATCGTAAACGGGCACATTAATCAAGCCATAGAGGCCACGCGTATAGATGTGAAATACCAAGAGCCTCCGCTGCTCCTTAGAAACAATGGCAGAGGTTCGTATGACGATGTTCGCGAAATGGCCGGCGAGGTATTTCGGAAAAACTACAGCGGACGCGGGCTGGCGATCGGCGATTGGAATGACGATGGTCGAATGGATGCGGCATTTACCTGTCTAAATGGCCCGCCGGTGTTGTTGCGAAATGACGTGAAGCAAGCGAATGCCTGGATCGGCTTCAAACTTCAAGGAACAAGCAGTAACCGCGATGCGATCGGTTCCAAAATCATCATAAATACCGGCAGAACGAGGTTGGTCCGGTGGATTACCAGCGGATCCAGCTATCTTTCTTCGCATGACCAGCGGGTGCTGGTGGGGCTAGGATCCATTTCAGACCTTGCAAACATTCAAGTGGACATTCGATGGCCCAACGGCACGCAGCAAAGACTGACAGGATTGAAGCCGGGACGTTATCACCAGGTCGTCGAGGCAACGACAAAACCGTAGGAGAGTCTCGCCTAGGAGTTCACGATTCTCACCCTGTGAGAATCCGCAAATTTTATTTGCCCTCCCTTCCTATCGCACTTGCGCTAGCGAACCCACCCGAAATGCTGGCTGCTCTCGCGGCACGCAGGACTTGCCGCCGGGCAATTGCACTAGCGTATCGCTCGCTCGACTTCGGTGTAACTTACGGATTCCAAAAACTTTGCAGGCTTGTGAAATGCGCGGAATTCTGAGAAGCACGCACCCGCCGCGATAGCCACAATTCGAATGATAAATCGATTTAAACCAAGCAAACGCAGAGAATCTTGCGGGTTCCTTCCTGCCAACCGCGAACCAAAATTCCGGGGCCACTATTCCTGTTGACAGCAGCGACGGGTTGGGCGAATAAGCTCACATGCTTCACGGAGCGGGGCGGACGCTTCTCGATTTGCTTCTTCTTTGTTCGTTCGACTAGCAAGAGTTGGGGACTCGATGCCGCCACGCCCTAAACGGAGGGTGGGGTATGACTATGTGTCATGCATTAAGAGGGGCTTGGTGTGGGTTCGATGCAGTTCTTCGTCGCGATCGTGCAATGCCTAAGGCACTCGTTTTCGTTTTTCTGCTCACTTTTTGCCTCCCAGTTCTGAATGCTCAGCTTTACACGGGGTCAATCTCTGGCACGGTAACCGATCCTTCGTCGGCCGCGATTCCATCGGCTAAGTTGACGCTGGTGGACGCCGACAAAGGGTTCACGTTCACGGCAACCGCGGATTCAGAGGGCCGATTTCTTTTCCGGCAAGTTCCGCCAGGAACGTATAACCTGAGCGCCGAAGCGACGAATTTTCAATCGCAGCGCAAAGACACCATCAAGCTGGACGTTAACCAGAACGTATCCATCAACTTCACGTTGAAAATTGGTCAGGCATCGGAGACCGTTGAAGTGACGGCAAGTTCCGTTCATCTGCAGACCGAAGATGCCGTGACGGGACAGGTTGTAAACAGAAAATTCGTGAACGACCTTCCCCTAGTGGACCGCGATTTCACCAACCTGGCGTTCCTGGCCCCCGGTATTACGGAATCGAACTTGGGTTACGCCAAGAACTCCAACGGTGGCATCAATTTCTATTCCAATGGCGGCCGGAACTCCACAGCCGACGTTCTGATCGACGGCGCCAGCGCCACCAACTTCGAACAAAACAGCGGCATCCAGAACGTACCGTATGTGCCCTCAGTAGATTCGGTAGAAGAATTCAAGGTGCAACAATCCAACTTTACTGCCGAATTCGGCTTTGCCGGCGGCACGGTGGTCAACGTGGTCAGCCGCTCCGGAACCAATCAGTATCACGGCAGCTTGTACGAGTTTTTCCGCAACTCCGTAATGGACGCAAACGAGTGGTTCGCCAACAAATTCGGCGATCCCATTCCGCCGCTCAAGCGAAATAACTTTGGCGGAACGTTCGGTGGCCCGATCAAGAAAGACAAAACTTTCTTCTTCTTCGATTACGAAGGTTTGCGGCAGCACAATTTTGCTTCCAACACACTGGGAGTGCCCACCGAATGTATGCGTGGCTCAGGCCCCTGTCCCGCGGGCCAAGCCGCGCTGGGCAACTTCAGCGAGATTTGTACGCTTAAGGACGACGGCACGGACAGCGGTAATAATGCGCACTGGGACACAGCCGCAGGTAGCCCCACGTTTGGACGCTGCCTGAACCACGACAACGAAATCTTTGGGGCCGGTCAGATCTGGGACCCCTACACTGGAACGTTCAATTCGGACCCGGCCGGCAATGGAAGCATCGAGCCGGGGGCCGTTCGTTCCAATTTCATACCATTCAATGACTTATCGACCTATGTGAGTCCAGGGAATTCGAGACTCAATGGAACGCAATTTCAGCCAATTCCGGGGCAGCCTGGCAACCTAATCGATCCCGTAGCCGCAAACATGATGTTGCTCTTTCCACACGCGACCAGGCAAGCCGAGAGCTTCGACGATCTGCAAAACAGCAATTTCTCCACGACCGGCACGACTCGAAACTCTGATAACAAGTGGGATATCAAGATCGATCACCGTTTCAGTGAGAGCAACTTGGTGAGCGTGAAGTACTCTCAGGAAAACGCCCACTCGACGGGTTTCAACTGCTACAAGAATTTTGCCGACCCTTGCACAGGTGGACCGAATGACCCAACCCGCCACGTGCTGGCCGTTAACTATACGCATACCTTCAGCCCCACCGTCGTGATGACGCTAACTTACGGTTGGGTGCGTGGCTTTGACTTCTCGCACGGTGTGGGCGGCGAATTTTCCGACTTCAACAATCTTTACGCCAGCACCGGTTTCCCCTCCTATCTCGATACCGGCTTCAAGACGATTCCGTTCCTTGAATTCGGCAACGGCTACAACACCTCCATCGGATCTCAACCCTTCGCGATTCTCCGGGAGGGGCAGGATTCTCACCACTTCGGTGGTTCGGTTAGCTGGCTCCGCGGCAGGCATGATTTGAAATTCGGAGCGGAGGGACGAATGCACCGAATCAACTTCGTCCAGCCGGGTTGGCCGTCGGGCGATTTCGCGTTCGACCGTCACTCCACCTCGGAAATCTCGAGCGTGACCGACGACAGCGCCGGCGGGGATGCCATCGCCAGTTTTCTGACCGGCGTGGGCAATCCGCAAAACAGCGGCGGTGGATGCACGCCTTGCCAGCAGGGCTTTAACAACTGGGTGAGCACGCAGAGCTTCCGCTTCGCGTTTTTTGGCCAGGACAACTACAAAGTTACGCCCAAGCTCACGCTGAACCTGGGCCTTCGCTACGAACTCTCCTTGCCGCGCACGGAACGCTACGATCGCATGAACTGGCTAGAACCAGACGCGGTTTCGCCGCTTTCCGTGCCTGGAGTGTTCGATACCTTACACGGCGTCGAAGTTTTCGCTAGCTCAAACGATCGCTACAATTACGACACCTTTTACAGGTCTATTCAGCCACGCTTCGGTTTTGCCTATCAATTACCGCGGTCCTTCGTGATTCGTGGGGGTTACGGCATCTATTTCTCCACCCCTCGCAGCGGAGCCGCCGGTACTGGCCCTTGGGGTTATCAGGGCTTCAACATCCAGCCGCCTTGGCTCACGACGCTCAATATCGACCACGCAACTCCTTACAACACTCTGAAGGACACCTCCTGTTCCTTCACCAATTCGACCAACTGCGGCGTTGCACCTCCGCCGGGTAACTCCCTCGGTGCGTTCAACGACATCGGATTCGACGCGGTGGGTCCAGTCAAGAAAATCAGCCACGACATCCCCTACGAACAGTCCTGGAGCTTCGGATTCCAAAAGGAACTCCCCGGCAAGGTGCTGTTCGACGCGTCGTACGTCGGGAAGAAGGGAACACACCTCTATCTTGGCGGGTTCCGCAATCTGAACTACCTGCCGCAAAGCGCGCTCTCCGGTCTGACGCCGGATCAAATTGGCGCATTGAACGATCAAGTCGCCAATCCGTTCTTCTACGATCCGAGCGCACCAGGCCATGTCGGCATACCTTGCGACAACACCCACTTCATCTGCGATCCGACCAGTCCACTGGCCGGCCCAACCGTTTCGCAATATCAGTTGCAGGTTCCATTTCCTCAATACACATCGTTTTCAGGGGACTCGCCTCCCATCGCGAACTCGATCTATCACGCTCTGCAAGTTCGCGTGGAGAGGGAGTTTTCTAACGGGCTGCAGTTCCTGATGACCTACACCTGGTCCAAGTCCATCGACAATGCTTCCGCTACGGACGACAGTATCTCCTGGTTGGGAGGAGGCACAACGGATGGCAGCACTTTGAACGTGCAGAATCCGTTCGACCTGCGCGCCGAGCGGGCTCCATCGGTATACGACATTCCGCACGTGCTGCAGTTCAGCTATGTTTACGAACTGCCGATCGGCCGAGGGCGCCATTTTGGTCGGCAGATGAATCCGGTGCTGAATGCGATCGTCGGCGGTTGGCAAGTCAATGGAATCATCCGCATCGACAATGGCCGCCCCATCATTCCGGGTCTGGACAGCTCAAACCCGATACCGACGTACGGGCAGCGCCCGAATCTTACCGGAACTCTTAAGCGTGGATCCGGCAACCCGCAAGACTCTACCGACCCGGATACGGGAATCAACTACTTCGCCAATCCCGATGCCCTCTCGCAAACTCCCGACAATACTTTCGGAACTGCCGCGAGGACACTCGGCAGCGTTAGAGCCCCAGGAGCCAGGGACGTTTCCATGTCGCTGTTCAAGGAGTTTCCTCTGGGCGTGCTTCGCGAAGGCATGCGGTTGCAATTCCGGGCCGAGTCCTTCAACACCTTTAACCATCCGCATTTCGATGGCCCCAACGCAAACTTCGGAGCCAGCGACTACGGATTCATCTCCAGCACTATCGGCAGCCCGCGTGAGCTGCAGCTAGCGCTCAAGCTCTACTTCTGAACTTTCGGCCTACACCCCCCGGAACACCGAACGACGAGATGGTGGGTCATTTTGGTCCACCATCTCGTTCTCGGTGCAGACTCTGAAACCATGCCAGCTCCATACCCTCGAATCAAACACCTCAGCTCAGGGAAGGTCAGCATGAAAGCTAATCTCTACGTGTGCGCCGTGTGGTGTGGATTCATGAGTGCAGCGCTGTTATGGAGCGGGTCGGTTTGTGAGTCTTCCGCGCAGACGATCCGGATCGACGCCGCGTCAGAACACTCGACGAACACGTTTAAGCCCACCGAAGCCCTGGGCGCGGGCGTTGACCGCATCCCGCTCGCGGCCACCGACAAAATCTTTACGGAACCGGTTCTGAAAAAGATCCTCTCCACCGGCTGGCAGACAGTCACCTATCGGCAAAATACCGAGTTATACGTTGAAGCATGGCACTGGAACCCCAAAGGCACCTGGAGCGAACCGGGCCAGAAGGGCTATTTTGTTGGCGACGCAAATCCAACCGAGTTCATTCGCCATTCCTTCGGCTATCCGTTGCCTCATGCGGGATTTTCACAGCCGGACGGCCGCGGGTATTCGCGTCTGACCGATGGAGACACGACCACCTATTGGAAGAGCAATCCTTATCTGGCGAAAGCGTACACCGGAGAAGACGATAACCTGCACCCCCAGTGGGTTGTCGTGGACCTGGCAAGCCTGCAGGACGTCAACGCCATTCAGATCGATTGGGCCGATCCGTACGCGAAACGCTATCTGGTCCAGTATTGGACTGGCGCCAACCCGATTCGCCAAGCGACCGCGGGCTCGTGGGTCACATTCCCTGGAGGCGCAGTTACCGGCGGCAAAGGGGGAAAAGTAACGCTCCAACTGGCTCGCAACCCTCTGCCCACACGATGGGTGCGAATCTGGATGACGGAGTCTTCCGAAACTTGCGATACCCATGGCTCTCAGGACCGGCGAAACTGTTTGGGCTATGCGATCAAGGAGCTGTACCTAGGGACGACGACCAGCGACGGCAAATTCCACGACGTCGTTCGACATACCGAAGACCGCGCGCAATCAAACACCTTTTGCTCGTCCGTTGATCCGTGGCATGAAGGATCAGTGATCAACGATCGCGCTGATCAGGTGGGTTTCGACCTGTTTTATACCAGCGGTATAACCCGGGGGCTCCCGGCGATGATTCCGGTCGCGATGCTCTATGAAACGCCGGAAAATTCCGTCGCACAGCTCAAGTACCTTAAGGCCAGAGGTTATCCCATCTCCTACATCGAAATGGGAGAAGAGCCCGACGGCAAGCATATGCAGCCGGAGGACTATGGCGCTCTGTACCTTCAGTGGGCGACGGAGTTGCACAAGATTGACCCGACATTGAAATTAGGCGGACCCATTTTTGAAGGCGTGAACAAAGACATCGAAGTCTGGCCGGATGCGCGAGGAAGGACTTCCTGGATGGGCAGGTTCTTCGATTATTTGCGAGAACATAATCGCTTGAGTGATCTTTCCTTCATTTCCTTTGAGCATTATCCGTTCGATCCGTGCGTGCTGCAGTGGAGCGATTTGTACGACGAAGCGAACCTCACGCGCCACATACTTCAAGTTTGGCGCGAGGATGGTCTGCCGCCGGGCGTCCCGATGTTCATCACCGAAACCAATATCGCGGCCGGTTCCGACGAATCGTTCGTGGACATTTTCGCGGCGCTCTGGTGGGCAGACTTTGTGGGTTCATTTTTCGAAGCTGGAGGCGGCGCCGTCTATTATTTCCACTACATCCCGCTCGGGCAGTCTTTTGGCTGCCACAACACCTCACCCGGCACGTTCAGCATGTTCACCACCAACAAGGACTACGAACTGCAGCAACCAACCTCGCAATATTTCGCCGGAAAACTGATCACGCAAGAGTGGGTTCAGCCGGGCAGCGGTGAACACAAGGTCTTCCCGAGCACCAGCGACGTGCAAGACGGCGCGGGGCATACGCTCGTCACTTCATATGCCCTGCTGCGACCAGACGGAGAATGGTCCCTCATGCTCGTCAATAAGGACCAATTCAATTCACAGGCGGTTCGAATCGTCTTTGAAAGCGAAAAAGGAAGCGCGCACTTTACGGGGCAACTGAGCGTGGTCACTTTTGGCAGTGAACAATACCAGTGGCACTCCAGCATCAAAGGCGGAATCGCCGATCCCGACGGCCCGGAAGCCAGATCATCCGCAGCCGCCGCAAAAGACGGTAGGTTTGCCTTGCCAAAGGCTTCCGTCACGGTCATACGAGGAAAGCTCGGAGAGTTTTCGCCGCGAAATCAATGAAGAATTTTCAGCCGTATTCAGGTTTTAGGGTCAATCTCTCACTAAGCTCAGTTAGCAACTTCGCTTCTTCGATTTGTCCGAAGCCGTACCCCTCCGTCGGGCCGCTCTTGCGTAGTTCTTGTGGACGGGTTTCCGAGGAAAGAGGCGCGAACGACAAGAAAAGGCCGACGATTCAGGGACGCTCATGCAACGCGACGGCAGCAACGACCAGCCGTTCACATCGACTCGTGAACCTCGATATCGCCGCGGCGGCCGGTGACTTCGCTATCGACGCGGTTTTCTCGCCGTCGAAAGACCAGGTCTACACTGGCCTGGCCCACCCGAAGATTGTCAATATGGAGCTCGTTGAGCGCCGCCGGCAAACTGGGACGAAACAGGTGGATTTGCGGCTTGCCGGCAACAACATTAATGCCCAGGGAGGCGCCGAGCATCAGGAAGACCGATCCGGCAGCCCAGGCTTGTGGAGCGCATGCGACGGGATACAAGGTCGGTCCGCTGCCGTCGGTTCGCTTATGAAAACCACAAAACAGTTCCGGCATGCGCTGAAGCTCAATGTGGCGGCTGGCTTCATACAGAGCATTCAGGATTTCCGCCGCAAAGGTTTGCAGACCGTAGCGGGAAAAGCCGGCCGCGACCATCGCATTGTCATGCGGCCAGATGGAGCCGTTGTGGTAGGACATCGGGTTGTAACGAGCTTCGGCGGAGCCTACAGTCCGCACGCCCCAGCCCGAAAACATTTCCAGACTCATGAGCACGGACGCAACTGATTGCGCGCGTGATTCGTCGGCGATTCCGCAGTACAAGGCGTGTCCAGCATTCGAAGTCCGTACGGCGCATTGGTTCTTGCGGCCGTCAAGCGCCATCGCATATGTGCCAAGCTGCTCATTCCAGAAAGCTTGCTCGAATCTGGCGCGCAGCGATTGCGCTTCCCTCTCGAGTTTTTGCGCAAGCTCCGGCTCCTTTAAAACCCGAGCAAGCCGCGCGCCTGCGCATTTTGCAGCATAGGCATAGCCCTGGACCTCGCACAGAGCAATGGGCGGTTCAGCCATCCTGCCGTCCGCATGAAACACCGAATCGTGCGAATCCTTCCATCCCTGCTGAATCAGGCCGTGCGTCGAGCGTTTTTCGTATTCGATGAAGCCATCTCCATCACCGTCGCCGTAGTCGTCCATCCACTTCAAGGCGGCCTTTACGTTCGGCCAAATTCTGGAGACGAAGGAAAGATCATTGGTCCGGTCCAAATACGCACCCGCGAGCATGACGAAGAGCGGAGTGGAATCGACGCTGCCGTAATACTGCGCGAACGGAACTTCCTTGGTAGCGGCCATTTCGCCGCGACGCATTTCGTGAAGAATTTTCCCCGGCTCGGCGTCCCCTTCTGGAATCTCCGCTGTGGCTTGCGTTTGCGCGAGATAGTTCAACACGCCTTGGGCGAACGAAGGCGCGATCCATAGGCATTCAAGAGCGGTGATGATTCCGTCGCGTCCAAAAACGGTGCTGAACCAGGGGACGCCGGCGTAGGGATAGGGCCCTTCGGGATTGCCGTCGACCAGTGTGCGAAGATCCGCCGCGGAACGCGTGAGCCAGGAGTCGAACCCTTCGCTCGACGTTGCAATTCGGCAATCTTCGAGCTGCTCGCGTTCAAAGGGCGCACTCAAGGCGGAAAATGCCAGAGGAAACGAAAGGGCATCGGGCTTCTCTGTATCGTGTTCGCAGGCAACAAGGCCGAACAAGGAATGCTCCACGTTGGGCTGCAACGTGAAGTGAAAGCGTGCGCCTTGCGCGCTTAGAGAATTGGGCTTGGGCGAAAATTCAAAGCGGGTTCGCCGAACGACATGGTCCAGCCCGCGGTACCCAAGGATCACCCGGTCTTCGCTCAATTCGTCGGGCAACCGCTGGCCAGAGCGTTCGCGAGTCGTGCCGCGCACTTCAAAAATATCGGCAAAGTCGGCGGCAAAGTTCACGCGGACAGAAACGTCGGCAGGCGCCGATCCATAATTCAACAGGCGAATGTGAACATAGCATCCGGCCCGTCGAAGAAATTGCAGCCGGAAGATGTGCAGAGTTCCTCTCGACAACGCCGCGAAGCCGTCTGCGTCGCTATCTACATTGGTGAGATCGACGGAAAGGAATGCGTTGTCTTCGCGGATGGTGGAGCTGAGCAGGAGGGGCTGGCGTCCGTTAACGTGTACCGTGAACTGCGAAAGATGGCGACATTCGGCATGGAAGAGACCGAACTTGGAGGGTCCCACCAGCTCAATGTCGCCAAAGCGATTGAAGACGGCGAAGGTGTCGCCGTATTTGAGCACGCGGGTGCGGTCGTCCGCTAGCGAGGAGGACGCGCGAACGTAGTATTCGTTCTCGAGCCGAACGATGTCAGCCAAATGAAGCCCTTCCTACAAAGTCAGCGAGGAATCGAGCCGGGGCACCGTGACTGCCAGACTTTCGGCGTTTACGAGTGACTCGTAGAGCCTAACGTAGTCTTCCGCCATGCGGGAAGCCAAAAATCGTTGGTCGAATTCGCGGCGGCAGGCGGCGCGGCTCAATGACGCAACTTTGGGAACGGCCTCGACTGCCTCTGCAACGCTCTTAACGATGAAGCCGCTTACGCCGTCGTGCAAGACTTCGCTCACCGATCCACAATCAAAGGCAATCGTCGGCGTGCCGCAGGACATGGCCTCGATCATGCACAGACCAAAGGGCTCGGGCCAGTCGATCGGAAAAAGCTGCGCATAAGCGTCGCCGAGGAAATCAAACTTCTGAATCTCGTCGATCTCTCCAATGTATTCAATGGAGGGATGATGCAAAAGCGGCTTGATCTCTTTTTCGTAGTACTCGCGGTCGCTCGGATCCACCTTGGCGGCGATCTTCAGCAGCATTCCGGATTTCAGTGCGATCTCAACAGCACGGTCCACGCGTTTTTCGCGGGCAATGCGGCCAATGAATGCCAGATAGTTTTTCTTGCCTGTTCCGGGCGGACGACTGAGGGCCGGCAATCCGTGATACACATTGCCGATCCAGTTGGCGCGCGGCAGCGGCTTGCGCTGGTTCATGGAAATGGAAACCAGAGGCGCGTCCGGAAAAACCTGGTGTAGCGGACCGAGTTCCGGAATATTCAGTCGGCCGTGCAACGTCGTGAGGTGCGGCACAGCGCATCTCTTTGAAAAGGGGAAATGCAAATAATCCACATGGAAGTGTAAGACGTCGAATTCATGCGCGGATTCAACGACGTTCTCCAGCATCAGATAGTGACAAGCAAGCTGGTCCACACAGCTGTCGTCCAGCCTGAGCGCGCGTTGGCGGGGGGAAATCAAGCGAGCCGATGTTTGGGAGTCGCCGCTGGCAAACAGCGTCACGTCATGGCCTTGGGCCACTAACTCCTCTGTCAAATAGGAAACGACACGCTCCGTACCTCCATAAAGTTGCGGAGGCACACTTTCATACAACGGGGCAATTTGGGCGATTCTCATTGGTCCTTCCCAGTACTGCTGGCCGTCTAAGAATAAGGCTCAGCGAAGAAGGCGGGTATCAGGCGAAATACCTGTTTCGGGGCGCAAATCATCGTAACGATTCTCGAGCAGTCCCGCTCTGAGCAAAGGTAGAGCGGCCCAAAGTTAGCCGTTCGCCTTAGAACCCGGTGACGCCACGTTACCACGATGCAGTTCGGACACTGCAGCCTGTTCGCTCAAAGCCCCTCAAAAGATCGGCGGAAGAGCGGCCTGAATGGCCTTGGGGTGAGTATCGGCAGCTGGCTTAGGGAAGCCGCAAAGGGCGTAATTTCTTCGAAATTGCCGCAAAAGCTCTTCCGGGGCTCCAGACCGTAAAGCGTTCGACATAAAACTCCGCTTCCCGACGGCGCTCGGCCGAAGATCGGTTCCCGGCTATGCAGGATTTCCCTGATAGGAGAGAACGGCTTGCATAATCACACTCTTGTGACCTTCCCTGACTCAGCCGAGCTGAGTTGCTTACTGGGTCGAAACGCAATCTATGAAAGACAAGACCGGCGACACAAAAGTGGGCTCCGAGGCTTTTGGAATTGCGGCATTGCTGCACCCGCACTGGCGCGCCATCATGTTGGCCTTCCTGGCGGTGGCGGGAGAAATCTGCGCGGACCTGCTGGAGCCGTGGCCGCTGAAGATGGTCATCGACTATGTGCTGCAGTCTAAAAATATGCCGGGCTGGCTGGTGGCGGCGGTGGGAAAGGTAGCGGGGCACGGCCCGATCGCGGTGCTGAATGCGGCGGTTATTGGTGTAGCGGTGATTGCGATCATCGGAGCCATCAGCACGTATTCAGAAAAATATCTGACAACCAGCGTCGGGCAGTGGGTAACGCACGATTTGCGACGGACGCTCTATCACCACATACACCGGCTGTCGCTCTCGCAGCACGATGCGACGCGAGTGGGCGACTTGATCGGGCGAGTGACCAGCGATATCGAAGCGATCCAGAGTTTTATTGTGACGGCGCTACTGGGCGCGGCGGTAAGTATGCTGACGCTACTGGGCATGATCGGGGTGATGTTTTATCTGAACTGGCGATTCACGCTGATTGCGTTGTCGGTGGCGCCGGCGCTGTTTGCAGTGGTTTTCTACTACACGCGGCGGATCAAGAAGGCATCGCGCGAAGTGCGGAAGAAGGAGAGCGAACTGGTTTCGGTGGTGCAGGAAGTGCTGTCGTCGATTCGCGTGGTGAAGGCATTTTCCCGGGAGGAGTACGAACAGGAGCGATTTGAAACGCAGAGCCTCGAAAACGTGGAGATTGCGCTGCGCGCGCGAACGATCAAGGCAAAACTTTCGCCGCTCGTAGATGTGATTGTAGCAGTGGGCACCTGCCTGGTGCTGGGGTACGGAGCGCGGCTGGTGCTATCGGGAGGGATGACCACCGGATCGCTGGTCGTTTTCATTTTTTACTTGGGGAAGATGTACAAGCCCATGCGGGATCTTTCGAAGATGACAGACACGATTTCGAAGGCCTTCGTAGGATACGAACGAATCGTGGAAGTATTGCAGACAGAAAGCCAGGTAAAGGACAAGCCGGGGGCGAGGAACGCGCCGAAGTTCAAGGGCAACATTGAATTTGAAAAAGTGTCGTTTTCCTACACCGAAGAGCAGCCGATTTTGAAGAACGTGAGCTTCAAGATAGAAGCGGGGCAGGTGGCGGCGTTTGTCGGACCTACCGGCACGGGAAAGACGACGATCATCAGCTTGGTGGCACGGTTCTATGATCCCACGAGCGGTGTGATCAAAATTGATGGACAGGAAATTCGCTCGTACAAGTTGCAATCGTTGCGCGGGCAGATGAGTTTTGTACTGCAGGAGACGCTGCTGTTTCGCGCGCCGGTTTGGCAGAACATCGCGTACGGAAAACCGCAAGCGTCGCGCGCAGAGATCATCAACGCGGCGGAGATTGCGAACGCGGCCGAATTCATCGACAAGTTGCCGAGCGGATACGACACTCTGCTAGGAGAGCGAGGCGTAACACTGTCGGGAGGGCAGCGCCAGCGGATCGCGATTGCGCGAGCGGTGCTGAGAGATGCGCCGATTCTCATTTTGGATGAGCCGACCTCGAACCTGGACGCTTCCGCGGAAACGCTCGTAATGGAAGCGCTGGATAGACTGATGAAAGGCAAGACGTGCATCGTGATCGCTCATCATTTATCGACCATCAGAAACGCAGATGTAATTTTTGTAGTGAAGGACGGAGCGGTTGCAGAACATGGCACGCACAGCGAGCTGCTGGACGCCGGCGGAATTTACACGGAGCTTTTCAATGCACAGGCGCAGCCTCTGAACGGCGAGGGCGCGGACACGCCGAAGGACGTCGAGCCGGTCGGGCGCTGACACGCTCTAGGCTCATAGCGCGTTCAACTCAACAATGCGTTTCTTCAACTCGGCAAGGTAACCGTCCGCTTCTTTGGGCGTGAAGCCAGCGGCCAGGAAAGCGGAGCGAATTTGCTGAGGTGTGAGGTGTGCGAGTTGGATGCCGATCCATTTGGCGTCGGCGCGGGGAATCGTTGCGACGGTGTCGGCCAGAGCGGAACGCTGACGGTAGTAGTTGGGCTTGAAGATGCGCACAATCCCCCCGGGTTTGGTGCGCATGACGAAGTCGACCGTCTCCGGAGTGGTAACGCGAATAAAAGGATCCTTAGCGAAGTCCTTCACCTTGCCTTTTGAACGGCTGGAATAGCCGCCAGTGCGGCCAAAGCTGGCACCGAGGTCGCTGACAACGTAGCGGACATTTCCAACGCTTCCTTCGCCGGCCGGAATCTTTGGCAAGCTGTTGTTGTCCCCGTCCTCGAGATCCGTGGAGTCTTCTTCTTTGTCCCCCGACGCATCCTTCCGGGCGGCGTCTTTAGCTTGGCCGTAGACTTTGTTGTTTATGGTTTTGAGATCCCAGTTGTTGATCAGGGCCATCATGACGCGGAGGCCGTTCAATTCCCTGCTGCCCAGAAAGGGATTGTCGGCCCACGCCCAGGTGTTGAGTTTTTTCCGTCCGTGCTGAGTACGCTTGAGCCTGGCGTTAGTGATCGTCCCGTTCTCGTGGATCGAGCGACTCTTGCGATGCAACTTGGCCATGCCGGAGACGTGGATCTCGGGCGCAAAGTAGTCCTCGTCGACAAAATAACCCATGGCCCAAACGAAGCGAGTGGCGGCGGTTTCGCCGCGAGCTTCATCGCCGACTTTGACAAGCCATTGCACGCCAGACTGATCCCTTACGTAGAATTTGGTGGAGGTTCCGCCGAGGTCTTCTTTTTCGAACGAATAGATCGTATCGCTGCGTGGAGCGTGTTCTGGGCCGCCTGCGCCGAAGGTCAGGTCGAGAGCTGAAATATCGCCGGGATCATGCCATAGGGCTGCGATCGGTACAGGCTTTACAGCGTCGGAGGCAGGTTTGTGCTCGTCAGCAACAAGAACAGCCTGCGCTGGATGAACGGCAGAATATGGAAAGGCCGCGACGCTTAAAAAACCGAGGAACAGCAGCTTGCACCAGCGAGAGTCTGCCATGGTCTAGCCTCCTTGAAGGCCGAGACAGCAAGGTAGGGATATTTTGCGTTGGCTGGCAATCGGGGAATCTACTGTGTTGAACCGATTGTGGCCTTACGGCGGGCCGCCTAGCCTGGTCGCTTAGTGGTGAAATTCTGGCTGGGAATCTGGGACACGTAGGGACGAACTACGGAGGAACTCGCCTGTGAAAGTACTGGTACAACCAGACGACGGTGTGAACCCCATTTTGAACGCCATTACGCGCGCAAAAAAAATAGTGGAGATTGTGATATTCCGGCTGGACCGCAACCAGATTGAGGAAGCCGTTCGGGCGGCGGCTACGCGGGGCGTATTTGTTCGCGCACTAGTGGCCTTTGCGAACCGTGGCGGAGAGCAACAACTGCGGCGACTGGAAACGCGGTTTCTGGATTCCGGCGTGACGGTGACGCGCACCAGCGATGACTTGGTGCGATATCACGCGAAGATGATGATCATCGACCGCAGTACGCTGTGCGTCTCGTCTTTCAACTACACGACGCTGGACATCGAACATAGCAGAGGGTTTGCAATCATTACGCGCAACAAGGCACTAGTACAGGAAGCGGTGAAGCTTTTCGAGGCGGATACCAAGCGCCACCCTTACACTCCGCAACTGGACAATTTTCTGGTGAGCCCACTGAATGCGCGGAGGCAACTGGGGGAATTCATCCGCAAAGCGCGCAAGGAGCTGTTGATTTACGATCCAAAGATTTCGGATTCGCAGATGGTGCGGCTACTGCTCGATCGGCAGAAGGCAGGAGTGAATGTCAGGATAATCGGACGTTTGGGTAAGAAAGCGGCTTCGCTCGATGCGCGGCGGCTGGAGACGGTTCGCCTGCACACGCGGACGATCATCCGCGACCGCAAGGCTGCTTTTGTAGGCAGCCAGAGCCTGCGCAAGCTCGAATTGGATTCGCGGCGCGAGCTCGGACTGATCGTCAAAGAGCGCGGCGTGATCGCCAGGCTTGTGGAGACGTTCGAAGGCGATTGGACAGCGAACGAAGAGAAGGGAACAAAGTCGAAAGTGGCAAGGCGCGAGAAGGAGGAACCTATGGAGAAAGAAAAACTGGCAAAGAAGCTAGATCCGTTAAGCGAGTCCATCAAGCGCGCAGTGAAGAAGGTGGTCAAAGAAAACGGGCACAAGATCGTTACAAATGATGAAAACAAGGAGACGCTGAAACAAGCGGTGAAGAAAACGGTCAAGCAAGCGTTCAAGGAAGCGGTACAAGAGACTGCAGCCCCGGTGGAAAGCGCATGAGCCGGTGCGCTGGGTGGCTGGCGATGTGCGGCTTACTACTGCTGGCCGGAGGCGCGGGAAGGATCGTGCGCGGGCAAACCGCGGCAGAGGCGGTACAGGAAAAGGGCCCGCACGGTAAACAGGAGCGCTTTCGGGATTTTCTGGCGAGAGTGAACCAATACGACAAGCTGCGTAATTCGGTTCGTGGAGGAATCTCGGACGCCGGCAAAAGGGCTACAGCCGAACAGATTCAAGAGCATCAGCTGATGCTGGCGGAGAAAATCCAGGGCGCCCGCAAGGATGCGAAGCAGGGTGATGTATTCACACCCGATTCCCAGAAGGCATTCCGGCTCGCGATTGATCGAGCGTACGCTGGAAAAGCAATGAAGTTAGAGCGCACGCTGGTGCAAGGCGAGCCGGTGAAGTTGGATTTGTACATCAACAAACCGTATCCCGAGAAGATACCGACGACTACGGTCCCGCCGACATTGCTGCAGCATTTCCCAAAATTACCAAAGAAAATCGAATACCGAATCGTGGGCAACGATCTGGTCCTGGAGGACACCGAATCCCATCTAGTTATTGATATTTATCCGGGCGCATTGCCAAACGCGCCGCCGCACACCTGAAGCCATGCTGCGAATCCTGATTCGCGTTTTACTTGGCGTAATTGTTGTCGTCCCCGCTGCCGCACAGCAAGTGACGCTGCCGCAGGCAAAGGGATCGGTGCGTTTTGCCATCATCGGGGATTCGGGCACCGGCGAGCGGCCTCAGTACGAGACGGCAGAGCGGCTGCGACTAGCGCACGAGCAGTTCCCTTTCGACTTCGTGCTGATGATGGGCGACAACATCTACGGCAGCAAGACGCCACAAGACTTTCAGAGAAAATTTGAGCTGCCCTATAAACCCCTTTTGGACAACAAAGTCTTGTTCTATGCCAGCCTGGGCAATCACGATATTCCGGAAGAACAGTCCTACAAGCCGTTCAATATGGATGGGCGCCGTTATTACTCGTTCAAGAAAGGAAACGTACGATTTTTCGCGCTGGACAGCAACTATATGGATCCCGATCAGTTGACTTGGCTGTCCAATCAACTGCAAAGCTCGACTGACGACTGGAAGATTGCGTTCTTTCACCATCCCCTGTATTCCTCAGCGGCGGCGCACGGCTCGTCGGTAGAACTGCGCGGAATTTTGGAGCCGATCTTTCAGCGATACGGCGTGCAGGTAGTTTTTTCCGGTCACGACCACGTGTACGAACGCATGACGCCACAAAAGGGAATCGCCTACTTTACCGAAGGGTCCTCCGGGCAGCTAAGGCGCGGAAACGTCCGAGGCGCGGAGTTCAGTGCAAAGTCGTTCGATACCGACTGCGCGTTCATGCTGGTCGAAATCACGTCGAACGAACTTTATTTTCAGACCATTTCGCGAACCGGAGAAACGGTAGATTCCGGCAAGGTGGCGCGAGCCGACATAAAGAAGGAAACGACTCCAGCCGAATCGCAGTTGCAGCAGCACGCTCCCTTACGCACGTCACCACCGGCCGCTCCGCCTGGCAACCTCGTACATTCCGTGCCGCGTTAGCTAGCAGCCTTGGCTGGAGAGGGGTGCGCACGCCGCGTTTGGCCTCGACCCGCATAACCACACGGACTGAGGCGGACGGCTGGCCTCAGGCGTCAGTAAATGCTCTCACCTAGAAGGAATCGGCGCTCCGCGATACCGCGCTTCTTCGTCAGACGTGTCTTGCTAAGTGGCAATGAAGAACAAGGAATCATGCGAGAGAGTCCGCACCACAATTAACGATCGGCATTGTGCTAGCGATCTCCGGTCTCTGTAGGAAAACGGTGCAGCCCGAAACTGTTGTACAGCCAGCTATGAAAAGAGCAGGTTGCGCAGGAGCTGCGCCGTCGCGCGGCAGAGTGTCATGCAATTTTCGTAAGGGGCACCACGGAGCGCCGCCGAGAACCGCGGCTGAGCCTGATGTGATCGGCTAATTCCGAAGACCACAGCACTAGCACCAGGGGAACACAGACGGCGGCGGTGGCGAGCAGGACAAAGGCAAAAAACTCAAGCAGGATGCTCAAGATCTGAAGCAAATCGGCCATGGTCCGCCTCCGTGCGCGCCGCACTGGCTCCGGCGCAGAACAACTTAGGCCACATGCGACGCGCGTGCAACACCGTTAATCCTGTATTTTTAGGGAGCAAGATGATTAGAGTGGGTGAGAGTCGATGCGTGAAGAGTGAAGCGAAAGGGGTCCCGGCAAGGTCCTTGCCTACGGCTCTGCAACTGAGTTCGTAACTATACCTATAGTGGTTGAGACAGTGAAGCCTTTCTGGAACTGTCCGTGAATGAGAAGTATTCCGCGCTACGGCAGGTCGATGAAGCTTCGGGAGTTAGCGTGGAGACAATCAGAGATGCCTTTCGTGACGAACCAGGAGTTTTACGACTCCGGCAGCCAACAAAAGGAAAAACGCAGCTACACCCTTTTGACGAATCCCGGTGTCGGTCTTGGTTGGGAAAAGACGATCTTGTGGAATTTGGGCGTATCGAGAGATATCCGGCAGTCTGGCAAAAGAGGACAATGCGATGACGCGAGCACTACGCTATCTCAATATTTTCGCTTTCTGGAGACGTATCATGGCAAATTCGCGTCTAGCAGGTCTTGCAGGTTTCCTTGTGCTGGGCTTTTTTGCCCTTGGCCTTCCTGGTGATCTTTGTGCCCAACAGAAACATGCACCGGCGATCATGCCTCTGCCCGCACGTGTTGTGCAGGGTGAAGGCGAATTCCAGATCGACGGAGGTTTTGGAATTGCTCTCAAAGGCTATAAGGAGGCCCGTCTGGTGCGAGCGCAGCAGCGCTTCTTGGACACCCTTTCGCGAGAAACAGGAATTCCGCTATGGCGCCAAGCAATCCTCAATCCGCCGCACTTCATCGTTCAAACTGCGGGACCGAGTGCAGCGGTCCAGCAACTGGCGGAGGACGAATCCTACCATCTCGAGATCTCGACCACCGATGTGCAGCTGACAGCGCCTAATCCAATTGGGGTGCTTCGCGGACTCCAAACCTTCCTCCAACTAGTGAGAATCACTCCGAGAGGCTTCAGCGTTCCCGTCCTTACAATCGACGACAAGCCGCGCTTCCTGTGGCGCGGACTTTTGATTGACTCTGGACATCGTTTTGTACCTGTCCCCGCCATCAAGCGCAATCTGGATGGGATGGAGGCAGTAAAACTGAATGTCTTCCATTGGCGTTTTGCCGACAATCAGGGCTTCCACATCGAAAGCAAAAAATTCCCGCTACTGCAGGAAAAGGGTTCCGGCGGCTTCTATTATTCGCAGGACGAAGTACGGAAGATCATCGCGTATGCGAACGACCGCGGCATCCGGGTAGTCCCAGAGTTTGACATGCCCTGCCACACAACCTCATGGTTTGTTGGTTACCCAGACTTGGCCAGCGGCCAAGATCCGTCCCGTAGTTCGGCGATAGATCCCACTCGAGAAAGTACGTACAAGTTTCTCGGCGGGTTCATTGACGAGATGGCTGCCCTATTCCCCGATTCCTACTTTCACGCGGGAGGAGACGAATGCGACGTCAAGGAATGGGAGGGCAACTCGCGCATTCAGGACTTCATGCGGACCCATGCAATCAAAGATGGTGCGGCCCTACAAGTGATGTTCACAGCCAAAATCCAGAAGATTATAGCGGGCCGCAAGAAGATCATGGTGGGATGGGACGAAGTGTTGCAGCCCGATACACCGAAAGATGTCGTTATTCAATCTTGGCGTGGGCCAAACTCGCTGGCAGAGGCCGCACGGAACGGTTACCGCGGTGTGCTCTCGTCCGGCTACTACATCGACTTGAACCAGTCGGCGGCAGAGCATTACCTGGTCGACCCGTTAGGGGACAGCGCGGCTACGCTTACCGCGGATCAGAAATCGCGCGTTCTCGGTGGTGAGGCCACCATGTGGACAGACATTGTTTCCCATGAAAACATGGACAATCGCATATGGCCGCGCACGGCCGCAATAGCCGAGCGCTTGTGGTCCCCGCAACAGGCGCAGGACGTGGACTCGATGTATGAGCGGCTCGCAATCATATCGCAGAAACTCGGTTACTACGGTCTGCGCCACCGTCTCATAACGGATGAAATGCTCGAGCGCATGAGCGGCGAGCCAGATCCCGTGCCATTGAAGGTCCTTGCAGCCGTCGTGCAACCTCCACGGTTGTACGAGCGTCAGGACTTGCGAACCTTCACCGACTTTACGCCTCTCAATCGTCTCGACGATGCAGTCCCCCCGGAGAGCGATACGGCGCGTGAATTCAACGAGATTGCTAAGCGGATCGCTTTGGGGAAAGCCGATCCACAAGAATGGCAGCGAGCCCGGCATTGGCTGGTGCTGTGGCGGGACAACGACGCCAAGCTGCAACCCATGCTGGCCCGATCCTACCTGACCCAAGACTTAGCCCCGTTGTCGCGTAACTTGTCCCGTGTGGCGGAGATCGGCTTACAGGCTTTAGATGATCTGCATGAAAATCGTGCCGTCGGCGCAGACTTGCGGCAGGGAAATATCGAATTTCTGAAATCCGCCGCAAAACCGCAGGCCGTGCTGTTGCTCATGGTGGCTCCTTCGGTGGAGCTGCTCGTTGAGGCAACCAGAATTCATTAGCATTTCCTTTGGCTTGCTGCATAAGGACTTCCCAAAAAAATCGATGCGCAGCATAGGCGGAATTTGGATTACGAGAGCATTTCGATGCTCGGATGTGACCGGTTTCAATCCAGACTGTTTGTTGCTTGCCCGGCCGCAATCGGCTGACCGCCATTTCGGAGTTGGTGCGCGGGCTGACTCTGGATGAGCTTGAGCAGCGAGGGGTGGAAAGGCAGCGACGTCATCACTAGGATTGCCAGGCCGTCACCCCATACGAGCGCTTTATCTTTGCCGGCTGTTACCGGATCTTGACCGTTCTAGCTTCTCCCGCCCTGCGCAGAAGAGTGGATGCCGACACCGCGAGCCGCCCCTGGAGGTCGGCCGCAGATAGCGTGCCGCGGTACGGTTCGACAATGATGCTGCTGGGCATGAAACACCACCATTCCTGCGATTTTTTGCTTTATTTTCAGTTATTTAGCTTTGATTCGAAAACGATTAATGAAACCATTCGCTCAGGAATGGCGCTTTAAGTGTCGCGGAGACCAAGATGGACGCGCGACCAGGACTCTGCGGAGATGCCATCTCATGGCTGCAGTTGCCTGCAAAATCCTTGGACGAGCACCCAAAACGTCCGACACTCAGAAAATGACGTTCTGATGGCGGCAGACAGGCGGAAACGATTGGCTTCTGTTCGCCGATCGAGTCACTTATTAGGCGACCGCTTCACGAAAACTACGCAGTAGTCCTGCGCCGACCAATCGTCAACAATCTTCTCGACTTCCAATCCGGCGGTTGTGAGTTCTTCTACCACCACGTTTTCTGGTATTCCGTGCCCCCCACGATTCTTCGGAACACCTTCTACCGGTGGCAAACTAGGGCTGGGTGGAAAATCGATGATTGCAAGATAAGCTCCCGGCCTTAGCGAGCGCACCAAATTCCTGTCAAAATCCTGCGGTTGCGTAAGATGGTGATATACGTGTCGCAGAAAAATCGTGTCGCAGCAACTCGATGGGAGCTTTGTGTCATCTGCAGATCCCTCCACTACGACGATGTTTTTCAGCTTGCGTTTCGCAGCTTCCGCATTGAGACCTTGCAATTTTTCCTTATCAATTTCAGTTGCATATACGCGGCCCGCTGGCCCAACTTTTTCGGCAGCCAGGAAGCTGTACGTTCCATCGCCTGCGCCAATATCGGCCACAACAGTCCCCTCCTTCCATCGAGTCAACTCCGCCAGCCGAGTGAGCTCTTGCCGTTCGTCGCCGTTTGTTTCTAGAGCTAGGGCTCCTATTGACCAGAGCGACGTGACGACCATGGCCGCGATTGCGGAGCGAGACATTTTGCGATTCATTGGTTGTTCTCGCCTTCGTGAATGGCTTCTTAGACCGCTCAATTCTCGCACTTTTTAGAGATTACTCGGTGCCGAAACCTCCACATGGCATCCCGAGCCTTGATTGCACTTTTTTGATCAAGAGTTAGCCTGCCGCTTCTGGGGCCGATTGCTGGTGTATACGACTTATCAAAAGTTAGGTGGTAGCTTCCAGATCAGTCTAGAGTTTGGCAGCAGCTAACATTTTTCCCGCCAGATCACGAGCGAGGTACTTTTGCAAGATAATCCGTGTCTCGGGGTTAGCGGCCAGGTAACGGTCAAGCGGCTCAGCCTCCCATCGCATGCACCGGACAGGCTCTATTACCATGGCATCTACATCGGCTGTGACACCACTCAAGAGAAGCGCTGAGCCCACAATGTGGCCTGCGACGAGCTCGCCGAAGACACGATCATCTCTCGTGACCCGCACTTTCCCGCTAACAATGACCGATATTGCCTCGACACTTTTCCCACGCTCCAGCATCCGCTCACCAATTTCTACAGTTGTCCACGCTCCGATACTCAGAATCTGCAGGACTTTCCGAGACGGCAAATCCGGGAAGACGAGCCGGCGAATTTCCTCCTCTTCAGGCGTCAATTTAACTGGACGTCGCTCGACAAAAAGACGCCAAGACTGGAAGGAATTGATCGCAGCAAAGACACTACTCCAAATGATTGGCTCCCACAGCGGTTCCGGCAGCAGTATGAAATACGGCAGCGCGATCAGTGAGGCCGCCACCGCAAACAACCTCAGCCAGAGAATGTCGCGAACGCTGTACGCTACCAACAGCAGGATGTTTGCGGCGTGCAGGAAATAGCTCGGGTTAAATAAACCCATGTTTGTAATCTCCCTCGGAGGCATGTCGGAACTTGTTCTGCTGGAGCTGGTGGAGAGGGCTGAGGCCGTATTACATGCTCAAGCTGAAGGCTTGTCAGAGACTAATCGTCGGCTGGAATCTAGAATGCTGTCAAGTGGCGCAACAACCCAGTCCCAAGAACAGGACCGTAGCAATGGTGACAGCGGATTCCCTTGATCCCAATGATGGCATGCTGGATGACAGTGCCTTCGATCGCCGCCGATTTCGCCGCGGCGGGAGGCGGGGAGTCAGAATTCTGGTAGTGATCGAGCGTGCGTAAGTTATTGATCCCACGAACCAGCGGAAACTTGAAATTCGTTGAATTCGCGCAAGTGAAGTACTCGGTGGGTACATCTGTTGACGCGGACCGACAGATTAGCGCGCCGCTTGCCGTAAGAACGCACTGAAAGCGTCCTCGTCGATGTCGGAGGCTTTGCGAACCTTGATATGCCGCACGTACTGGCCCTTGCCTTCAAGGATCCGCTGCGGATCCTTCAAGCCCGAGCCTCGGAAGAAGCCAAACTGGACGTAATCCGGAGCCGAGTAGACGTAGGCGACCGGCGAGTTCCTCATCACCCAACAGCCGTTGCCCCACTTCACCGATTCCTTGAGTCCGGGTGCCACGCGCTTCACGAACGAGCGTAATCTTCGGATTATTGAGCGGTTCTTAGGCGACTGGTCGCCGAAGTATTCATCGAAGCTGCCGTACTTTTTCATCTTCATCGGTCACCTCAACTTCGTTCGTCGTATGAGTTGCGAATTGATTGTCGGGAGGACCCGGGCCGCCGTAGTGGGCAGCCATTGTCCGTGGCCCCTGTTGGTCAACGACAGCGATCCCGGAGTGTTTAGTGGCGCTAGGAGAGCCGCCGTCACCGATTTTATAGGCCGCAATGTCACCCGGCTGCGTTTTTTATCACTTCCTGGGAGCGAGACACAAAACGGCCTTGCAGGCAAAGTCCTCGCCTTACCGAGCGCTACTTCGCTCGCGCAAGAGTGTCGCTTGACGACGAGAAAATCACTTCGAATCTCGCTGACACGGCCGACTTCGTTCACCATATCGCTGCATTGCGAAGATGAAGTGCCGGAGTTTTGCGCTGGATTGAACTAGTTTCGGTGTTAACGGGAACTACAGAAGCCTATTGAAAACACGCAAGTTATTGGAAATTAGAGGCGCACAACAGGCAAGAAACGTGGGAAAGCGGTTCGGATGTACACGGGTCGGAAGGACGAGTCGCTTCGTTTTCTTTGCGGAATACTGGGGCTAGTAGCCTTCAAATCTCCCTCTTGCTCTTACCCAAGGAGAGATGAAAGGGTCCGGAAGCGATCCGCAGTCCCGTTCGGTTTGCAACTGCCTGCGTAAAATACTTTGTATTATGCGTCAGCAACCAGTCAGGTTTGCTAGACATGGCAGAGAGAAGTACGGGTACATCTGCAGCGTGCCTGATCAGATGAAGATTTGACTGGACGAGCATCTTCTTGGGATAGGGGACAATCTCTGGGTCCGTCAATTTGACCAGCCGGCGGTAATGCTCAATGAGTTCGTCGGCGTCCAGAGCGGACAAGCGCTCCGCATGAAGCAATAAATTCTCTTCGACTTCATCTCGAACGATTTCAGCCAGGACCAGAGGTTTGAGGGTTCCAATGGCTTACCACCGACGGCAGCACGCATCTTCTCCTCTCCGCGAATGGTCAATGGTGACTTCAACAAGAAGAAATGGGGCTATACACAAATACACCTAAGTCACAGAAAAACCGGCACTTATTCTGGTGGAGGCGGGGGGAGTCGGAATCTTCAGGCCTACTGAAAATGCGGAACTTATTGAAAAATCGAAACGCACAAAACGCTCTCGCATCGGAAATTGCGCCAAACTGGAACGTATCTGGAACACGGGTTTTTCGTTGTAACACCAGAATTTTCGATTCTTTTTTGTGATCGTCGATGCGGCCGAACGAACGATTGGATTAGGGTAGTTTCCGAGTGGCCCGTGATGCACCCAAAATCGCGCTGCCGGTCCCCGTTGTAAGTCAAATCGCCTGTTATCGCCAACAGAGAATAGAAAACTCGAATGTGGGTAATTGTGTGAGCTGCCCTACGCGGGAGCTATTGGTCAACGTTGTCCAGCACCCAGATACCGCCCGAGACTTTCGACATCGTCAGCAGCAACCGGTTCTTCGTAATCGACAACGCCACTGGCGATATCATATCCGGAACCATCAATCTGGGGCGTTCAAAAGCCGAGACCCGAAATGGCTCCCCTGCCGGTCTCCCTTTCTCCGGATCAAAATGAATCCCCCAGACATTGAAGAAACCTCCGCGCCGGGAAAGGAAATAAATTGTCCGTCCATCCGGAGACCAACGCGGTTTATCGTCCCATTGTTTGCCGTCCGTGATGCGCGTCCACTGCCCGCCCCCGGACGGCATCACATAGAGTGTGGACTCCGCGCCCCCAGTTACCGGCCTGGTGGCCTCAAAAACAATCCACCTTCCATCCGGCGAAAAATGCGGTTGCCAGATATCGTATGCCGGGTCGGAAATAAGTTTTCGTGCCGACGTTTCTGCGTGCGGTGCAGAACCCAGGGACATTCGCCATACTTCCGACCGATGCCTTTGCCTGCTATTCCGCGAAACCAAAAGCTCTTTGTCATCGGGAGACAAATCGTAAACGGCCGCAAAGAGGTCCATTATCCCGGTGACGGGTTCCTCGGTCCGCGTTTCGGCGGACCACATTAGGATCTGGCTCGTCGCCGTTAATTCGCTCCCAGATGCCTTCGATCTCGTATACACCAGGCGTCTGCCATCGGACGACCATTGCGGATATATCCGCTGATCGTCGTCTGCTATCACCGGCTCTTCCCGCCCGTCGGTCAGCGACTTTTGCCACAGCTCCCATTTCCCCGCCCGGACGGCGCAAAATGCTAATTTCGTGCCATCACGTGAGAGGCTTTCCAGGAAGGCCAACATTCCTGGAGAGGTCACTGCGTCACCGCCGCCGGAGATTTGGCCGGTATTGGGATCGAAAGAGAAGAGCATACTGGCGATATGCTCCGACTGTGCCGCAAACGCGATTCGCTTGCCATCAGGCGAGAGCGCGACGCCGCCGTCCGGGCCGGGACCAAAGGTCAAACGTTCGATCGCTGTGCCCCGTAGCGTTGCCGGATCAATGGTCATCCGCCAAATATTCCTTGCGCCTCTGAAATCTTGGTCGAAATAGATGGCATTGCCTGATGGTGCCCACGAGAAATCTCGGTAGCCGACCTCGTACTCCGCCCCTTCACTTGTGCCGATCCTGCGGAGCTCTTCCCGAACCTGGGGAGCAGGCTCCGATCTAATGGGCACGCCACCGTCAAGGGGCACGGTCCAAAGGTAGGTCGGGTGGCGCGACCTGGGCGAGGAGATGGAGTCGGCTCCTTGAGGACCCCAGGCAAACAGGGACACCCTCGTACCATCGGGGTGCCACACGGCCGAGGTCGGAAACAGATCAAGCCGTGCAATTACTTCGGCCAGGACTTCGCGGGGTGCACTGCCGTCGAGACGCGTTACATAGAATCTGTGATTTGAGGACAACGGTTTAAACTGCGCATCGAACAAAATCTGTGTGCTGTCGGGTGACCAGCGGGGATGATAGCCGAAGGCCGCAATCTTTCTTTCCAGTCCCGCTCCCCCCAGCGCAGGTACGATATATATACCTCCATCTCCCCGCTCGGACCGGTAAGCGATGTATTTTCCGTCCGGCGACCAGTCTGGCTGCCAGTTGTGCCCGGGCCCCTTGGTG